>LLEJ01000062.1_pt1 | contig 14873 bp, 18 predicted proteins | sample 595831 | NCBI WGS metagenome assembly LLEJ01 (sample SAMN02919310, study PRJNA255460) | bioreactor metagenome | biome: chemostat; feature: culture 2011_10.1; material: sediment; isolation source: day101 10degC chemostat 2011 inoculated with Wadden Sea sediment taken from... | place: Germany: Bremen... | reverse complement strand
TGTGTTACAAATAGTCCAATAGGAGAATAATCACTAAAAAACTTAAAAAGAGTTTTCGTAAAGTTTGAGCAGTAGGATAATCTAAAGAGATAAAAGGTTCATCTAGAAGTAAAACATCTGGAGAGTTTATAAAAGCTCTTACAATGGAAACTCTTCTTTTCATTCCACCTGAAAGCTCTTTTATATATGAATCTATATACTTACCTAATCCAACTTCATCTAGTAACTCTTCTATTCTTTTTTCATCTTTATTTTGTGAGACTAAAAGAATATTCTCTTTAACACTAAGCCAAGGAAGGAGAAGTGAATCTTGAAAAATAAAGCCAAGATTTTCAATAGAATCACTATCATTAAAAGTTACCAAACCATCATAATCTTCTTCTAAAGAAGCAATGATTCTTAATAGAGTTGTTTTTCCACACCCTGAAGGTCCAATTATAGAAGTTATTTCTGAACTTTTTAAATCAAAATTAATATTCTCTAAAATAATCTGCTTTTTAAATGATTTACTTTGAACATCTATTTTAAGCATTCTGCCTCCATGCAGTAACCTTTCTCTCAACAGGTTGCAGAATAAAATTTTCAATAAATAATATTATTATAATAAAAGCAAAAGAATATGCCAAAATCGAAGTAATATCAAAAAACTGGAAAAACATAGATAGCTGAAAACCAACCCCACTACTTCTACCTAACAACTCTACAACTAAAACTATCTTCCAGATAAGTGATAAGCCTGATCGTGCACTTACCATAACATAAGGATAAATTTGAGGAAGATAAATTCTGTTAAAAGTATCATACTTTGAAAGTTTATAAACTTTTGATATATCCATAAGCTCCTTATTTACGGCTTTACAACCTTCTCTAATTGTAACTATAACCATAGGAACTTTATTAATAATTACTGCAAATATTGCAGCTGCATCTGTTAATCCAAACCATATATAACAAAGAATAATTGTCACAAGTGCTGGCATATTTAAACCTAAAGTTAATAATGAATCTAAATTTTTATCAACTTTTTTATATGTCCCCATTAAAATACCAAAAAATATCCCAATTAACATAGCAAATATAAAAGCTATAAATACTCTATATAAAGTCACTCCTAAATGAAACAATAACTCATCCTCAAAAGTATGATAATATAAAGAAATCACTACATTTACAGGAGTAGGAAAATTAGTTGAATTTATCATGACAGCTACTGCTTGCCATATAATAATGATATTTATTAGTGTAAAAAACCTATAGTTAAATAATTTTTGCATTTTACCATTCTATCTTTGGATTAAAATTCCAAAATGTCCCTTCTTCTAGGGTCTTACTTTTACCTACTAGTTTTCTGCCACCTTCTTTTACTAATATATTAAATACTTTTTTTGCAGCTAACCTCTCATTTTTACCAAACACTTTAGGAATCCCATCTCTATAACCTTTAACTAAAGCATTATATGTCTTTTCATTTTTTGTTTTCATTTGTTTTTTTATTCTAAGCCATTGTATACTTGAGTCATCTAAAAGTTTTTTTGTTTCATAAGAAGCTTGTAAAAAACTATTTATAAGTTTTTTGTTTTCTTTCGCAAATTTTTCACTAAAAACCCAACCAATAAAAGGAACTTCATCTTTTATTCCCATTTCATTTAACATTGACTCTAAACTTATAAGCCTTTTCATCCCTTTAGCTTCTAATTTAGCATTATAATGCCAAAAATTAATTGCTCCATCTAATGACTTATCTAATACTTTTTTATTTAAAATTGGAGGAGAAGTAAATATAGGTATGGCATACTCTTTTAAATCTTTTCCATATTTATATTTGGTATATGCTCTTGTAATTAACCATGTTTGATTAACTGGCCCTCCTGAAATTCCTAATTTTTTATTATATAATCCCAACAAATCGTTAATTTCTAACTCAGGTCTTACATATATCCCCCCAACTGCTTTAGAATATGGATAAAAAGTAAAGTCTGCACCAATAGACCTTTGTCTAGATACCCAAATATAGTCACTAACTATTACATCTACAGCACCTGCTTGTAAAGCAATATTAACTCCATTCTTAGATGGTAATTTCTTTATTTCTAATTCTAAGCCATTTTTTTTTGCAATATCATTTAATTGCATGATACGTAATTCCCAATTTACTGTTCCATAAGCTAAAACACCTACGCGCAATTTATCCAATGCAAAAGAATTAACTGTAAACAAAAATATTAAAAGAATATATAGAAATCTCATCACTCAACTCCAAAATTTTTCTTTATTGTATTCTCATTATATAGCCTAAATATAGCGCTTTAAAGAATATTATCATCGCTATAATCAGGCTATAAATACAATATATAATTCCTCAATCAAAAAAACAAAAGGTTAGAAAATGAAAACAATAAATAAAGTTGTATTATCTATTATTACAACATCTATATTCGCATTTGGACATGGAGATGTTACTCCACAAGCAATGGATACAGAAGGATTAGCAAAGGTTGACCCAGAAGCAATGGTAAATCCATATAGAGGAAATAAAGCTGCAATTGAAATTGGTAAATCAGGATATAACACAAACTGTGCTAGATGTCATGGTTTAGGGGCAGTATCTGGTGGTATTGCTCCAGATTTAAGAAACCTACCTGCAGCAGATGATGAATCTGATGAATATTTCATTGATACAGTAAAAACTGGTGTTGTAAGAAATGGAAATGTTTATATGCCTCCATTTAAAGAAGTTTTATCAGCTGAAGCAATTTGGGCAATTCGATCATGGATAGAAACAATTCCTGCAGATGAATAGATATAATTATGAAAAAGATACTATTTGCATCAATTTTAGTAATAACATCTCTTTTTTCTAGGTCTTTAGACCATATAAAAGATGAGGGAAATATCATAGTTGCCGTCTATAATAATTTCCCTCCCTACTCTTATATTGAAAATGGAATAGAAAAAGGTATAGATATTGATATTGCTAAAAAAATTGCTAAAAAAATTGGAGTTGAACCAGTTTGGTATTGGACTGGCTCTGATGAGAATTTAGAAGATGATTTAAGAAATGTAATATGGAAAGGTCATCTTATTCATAAAACAAAAGCAGATGTAATGTTTAGAATTCCATTTGATTATGAATTTATTAGAACAACAGATAAATCAACTGGTGAACTTAATAATGAACTAGTTGTAATGAAATCACCTTATCATGCAGAAAGATGGGTTATTGCAACAAATAAAGAAAAGATTCCAGAAATAAATACACTTGCAGTTTTTAAATATCATAAGATAGGGGTAGAACTAGATACCCTTCCCGATACTCATTTAACTTCTTCTTTTAGAGGAGCTTTAAGTTCAAGCGTTCAACACTATAGAAATATTATGGAGGCAGTTAAAGACTTAAAAGATGGGAAAATTGATGCAGTTGCAGGATTAAAATCACAATTAGAATATGCTTTAGAATATAGTAAAAATAGAGATAAATATTTTATGACAAATGAGATACCTTATGTAAAATCTAAATGGGACTTGGGAGTTGCAGTTAGAACAGATTTTAGAGCTTTATCTTATGAAATAGACGGGCATATGGAAGAGTTATATAAAAGTGGTGAAATAGAAAAGATTTTTCAAAAGTACAATGTTTCGTATGAAAAACCTCTAGTTTACCAAAACTATTAATAACTATTAAGTAATAAATATGATTCGTCTTTTATTGTTTCTAATTCTTCTTTTTTCTAGTGTTACTCAGGTAAATGCCTCTTTAACTCAAAAAGAGATGCAAAGATTTGTAGAACCCCCAATGGAATTAGGAACAAAAGATGAAAATCTTCCAGTTTGGAAAATATTAAATAGTGGTGGAACTTTAGTTGCTTACATATTTGAATCTGCTGATTTAGCTTATATCCCTGGATTTTCTGGAGGGAAAATAAATCTACTTATCTCTATAGATCTGGAAGGAAACTTCCTTGATGTTTTACTACTAGAACAAAGTGAACCTGTTTTTGTAGCGGGCCTTGGAGTTCAACCTTTTATAGAATTTTTAAGACAATATAGAGGTAAATCCTTAGCAAGTAATATCAAAATAGGAAAAGCTAGTGCACAAAGTGCAGGTGTTCAAATTGATAATATTACTAAAGCCACGGCCTCTGTTAAAATTGCAAATGAAAGTATTTTAGCCTCTGCAGTACAAGTAGCAAGAGAGAAACTAGCAGGAGTTGCTCCAAAACCTGTAGGCTATCCAAATAAAGAAATATACGAAAAACTATCCTGGAATGAACTTTTAGAAAAAGGCTTAATTAAACATCTTAAAATTAAAAATAAAGAAGTTGAAAAACTTTTTGAAGGTGGAGAATTTGAAGGTGAAGACTCTATTGCACTTAATGAACCAGAAGAAGTTTATTTAGACTTATGGGTTGCTGATCTAGGAATCCCAAGTATTGGGAAAAACTTACTAAGCTCACAAAACTTAGCAGAAATAAATAACCAACTAACAGATGTTGAAGAAGCTATATTAGTTCTAGCAAATGGTAGGCATCAAATAGTTCCAGAAGAATTTGTAAGAAATACTTCCCCAAACTCTTTAGAAATAACACAAGATGCTTTTCCTATAAGTATGCGTGATGCCGATTTAGATGTAGAAACTTTAGCTAATATTCCAGATTTTGAACAAGCAATGATTTTCCAAGTTGATACAAGATTTGGATTTGATCCATCAAGCCCTTGGATTTTTAAAGCAAAATCTTTAAGGAAAAGCCAATTTGCATTCTCCTCAATGGAAGTAAGAGATTTGATTCTTCCAATTGAACCAATAAAAAATATTTCTTAGTCCCAGAAGAAAAAGATACTACTCCTGTATGGGTTTCATCTTGGATTGACCAGAAATATAATCTTGGAGTATTAACTATTTTTCTTATTGCTCTTTTCATAGCACTATATAAATATCAAACTTTACTACAAAAACTTGATTCAAAAAGAACTGTTATATTAGTTTTTACCCTATTTTTTATAGGTTGGTATGGACAAGGTCAACTTAGTATGGTTACAGTATTAGGATTTTTCAAAACTATAGCAAACTCTCAAAGTTTAGAGTTTTTATTATATGACCCTATTTCTTTAATTATATGGATTTTTGTATTTATTTCACTATTTCTATGGGGAAGAGGAACATTCTGCGGATGGCTTTGTCCATATGGAGTATTACAAGAATTTACTAATAAACTAGGAAAGTTTTTTAACTTCCCTCAAATAAAAGTACCTACAAAAATCAATGATAAACTAATATATTTAAAATATGTGATTTTAGCACTACTAATATTTATTGCACTTTTTGCTCCCTCACTAAGTGATAAACTTATTGAAGTAGAACCTTTTAAAACATCTATTACTTTACAGTTTGATAGAAAATGGCCTTATGTGATTTATGCTCTATCTTGGCTTGGTCTTTCTATGTTTATTTTTAAAGGATTCTGTAGATTTATCTGTCCTCTAGGAGCTTTTCTTTCAATCTTAGGAAAAGTTAGATTCTTAAATTGGTTACCAAGAAGAAAAGAGTGTGGTAGCCCTTGTCACCAATGTAGTAAAAGCTGTGAATATGAAGCAATTGATAGAAAAGATGGTCACATCAAATATGATGAATGTTTCCAATGTTTAGTATGTGTAGATATTCATCATGATGATAATAAGTGTGCTATTTTAAAAGTTGCAAAAGTAAAAGTAGATAAAAAAAGTAAATTTAGAGAGGCCATATAATGCAAATATCAAGAAGAAAATTCATCTCTATTTCAACTGTTGCTGTTGGTCTTTCAGTTATACCTTTGAGTTTACAAGCAGAAGTAAAAAAAGTATCATGGGAAGGTTCTGCACTTGGAGCAAGAGCAAATATTACTTTATACCATTTAGATAAAAAACATGTAGAAAACAGTTTAAAAGAGTGTATTTTAGAAATAAAAAGATTAGAAAAGATTTTTAGTCTATTTCACTTAGATTCTTCTATAGTAGACTTAAATAAAAATGGTTTTATAAATAATCCACCAAAGGAGTTAGTTGAACTTTTAGAATTTTCAAATAAGATCTCTCATCTTTCAAATGGAGCTTTTGATGTAACAGTACAACCACTTTGGAATCTTCATTCTAAATATTATTCAAAAAATAAAAACTTTGATAGTAAAGATTTTCAACAAGAATTAAAAAAAGTCAAAAAAATATCGGTTGGGAAAAATATCGATTGATTCTAAAAAATAGAGTTTCAAGAACAAAATATGAGTATTACTTTAAATGGTATTGCACAAGGGTTTATTACAGATAAAATCACTGAATTTTTATCACAAAAAGGTTTTGAAAATGCCTTAATAAATTTAGGTGAAATAAGAGGATTAGGAAATCATCACAATGGTGAATCTTGGAAAATAGGTTTTTCACAAATTGAAGGAAATAATAAACTTCCAAATTATATAGAACTAAAAAATAGAGCGATTTCTACATCTGGTGGATATGGAACTAAATTTAATGATAAGTATCATCATCTATTTAATCCTAAAACTGGAACATCTGCAAACTTTGTAAAGAGCGTAACTATACTTGCACCTACTGCAACTTTAGCTGATGCTTTATCAACAACAATTGCAGTTATGCAAAAAAAAGATGCTAAGAAACTATTAGATTCACTTAAAAATATATCTTCTCACATAGTCTAAATCTAAAATAGTAAATTAACTATTTTAGATTTTCTATAAATTTTAATACCATTCTAACACCAGCTCCTGTTCCACCATAAGCATTATATCCCCAAACTTTTTCTCTATATGCAGCTCCAGCAATATCAAAATGTAACCACTTTTTCTTATTCTCTTTTTTAATAAAATTATCTAGAAACAGACTTGCAGTTATTGCTCCACCTGAACGTGAGCTTGCAGAATTTGTTATATCGGCAATAGAACTTTTTATCATTGCTGGTAAATATCTATTAAAAGGCAAGAATCCAACTAACTCTCCTGATTCTTTAGATGCTTTATTTATTTTCTTTTTTAATTTTTCACTATGACCCATAACACCAGTAGTATATTCACCAAGTCCAACTATACAAGCACCAGTTAAAGTTGCTAAATCAAAAATATAATCAATATCTTCTATCTCATCTTGGGCATAACATAAACAATCTGCTAATACTAAGCGACCTTCTGCATCAGTATTTCTCACTTCTATTGTTACTTTATTACGTGCTACTAAAACATCATCTGGTTTATAAGCATCACCACCAATCATATTTTCAACAGCACCAATAATTCCATGAACTTCATAAGGATAATCAAGTGTTTTTAAAGCACTCATCACACCTAAAACAGCACTTCCTCCACTCTTGTCACATTTCATAGAAACCATTCCTGCGCCACTTTTTAAACTTAATCCTCCCGTATCATAAGTCAACCCTTTTCCAACAATAACAACTTTGCCTTTTGGGTTTTCTGGTTTATATGTTAAATGTATTAATTGACTTTCATGTCTTGAAGCACGTCCTACAGCAAGCATTGCATTCATTTTATTTTTCTTTAAATATTTTTCACCATAAACTTTACACTCTAAGTCATTTTTTGATGCAATTTTTTTAGCACTTTTTGCCATAGTTTCTGGATAATAATCTTCAGGTGTAGTATTAACAATATCTCTCACCATATTTACGCTATTTGAAATAGTTTTAACTTCTAATAACTCTTTTTCTAATACATCTGTTGTTTTACTACTATTTTTATAATCAATTTTTATTTCAAAATTTGTTTTTCTAGTTTCTGATTTATACTTTTGAAAACTGTATTCACCTAAAATCAATCCCTCTACAACTTCTTTTAAATCAAGTTCTTTATTTTCTTGTTCTAAAGAGATTTTTATATTTTTATATTTATATTTTTTTAATTCTTTAACTGCATTTGAAAATGTAATCTTTAAATCTTCACCTTTTAATTTATTTACACCAATATAGAGCTTTTTTTAAATCAAGTAATAATAATGAAGAACCTTCTATAGGCGCAAAGTTATAACTTTTTAATATTTTCTTTGTATCTTTACTACATACTTTAAAACTTTTGACAAGTACTATTTCTAAATCAAATTTTTGACAATCATAAAACAATTCTATATTCATAAATATCCTTTAAAATGGTAAAAAATATTATACCGATTTTCACTATTTAGTTGCTAAAAAACACTCTTAAATAAAATTTTATTACCAATATTAAAGGATTGCTTCTTTTTGATAAAGATAAAAGAAAAATTGGATAAAATCTTTTCACTAAATAAATAAAGGCAAGTGATGAATCTTATTGTAAATGGTGAAAAAAAAGAGTTCAATGACAACTCGACACTTCAAGCAGTAATCAAAGAATTACAAGTAGAAGATAAAGTTATGGCAGCAGCAGTTAACATGGAAATTGTAAAAAAGGATGAATGGAATAACTACATCGTTAAAAATGATGATAAGTTAGAACTTTTACAATTTGTTGGCGGAGGTTGATTATGGTTTCAGATATAAATTCAGTCTGTACATATTGTGGTGTGGGCTGTGATATCACAGGACAAGTAAAAGACAATAAAATCTTAAAAATCTATGCCCAAAATGATGGATATGTATCTCAAGGAAAACTTTGTATCAAAGGTTCAAAAGGTTTTGGATTTGTTGATGCAAAAGATAGAATTAGAAATACAAGAGTAAAAAAATCATTTATTGAAAAAAATCTTGCTCAACTTCCAAGAGAGTTAAAAGCTAGAGCTAAAACTTTAAAAGATTTTGATGATGAATATTATGAAACTCCTTATGAATTTACAACTTCACTTGCTGCATGGAAACTATCTGAAATAAAAGAAGAACATGGACGTCATGCATTTTGTGGAATGGGAGGAGCTAGAACTTCATGTGAAAGTTCTTATATGTTCCAAAAATTTGTAAGAGAAGGAATGGATTCACCACATGTAGATTGTTGTGCAAGAGTTTGTCACTCTCCATCTTTAAAAGGAATGAAACCTCTTATTGGAGAAGGAGCTGCTACTAATCCATTTGATGATGTTTATAAAACTGAAAATATAATTGTAATGGGTTCAAATACAACTGAAGCCCACCCAATCGTTGCAAATAGAATTTTAAAAGCTGCAAAATCTAAAACTGCAACACTTTCAGTAATCGACGTAAGACGAATTCAACTAGGAAAGTATGGTGAAGAACTTGTAATTCCATATGAAGCCAATCTTTTAGTTTTAAATATGATGGCTTATGTAATTTTAAATGAAAAACTTTATGACAATGAGTTTATTGATGCTAGATGTGTTGGTTTTGAAGAGTATAAAGAATCAATTTTAAATGACCCTTTTGCAAATCCTGAATATATGAGAAATATTGAAGGTTATGAAAAAATAGCTGATCAAATTCCAGAAATTGCAAGACAATATGCAACAAAAAAATCTATGTTCTTTTGGGGGCTTGGAATTACTGAACATTTAGATGGTTCATATGCTGTAATGGCAGTTGTTCATCTAGCACTTTTAACTGGAAATATTGGTAAAACAGGAACGGGACTTATGCCATTACGTGGACAAAACAACGTTCAAGGTGCATGTGATACTGGCTGTTTACCATACTTTGACCCAGATTATCAAACTCCAAAAGAGATTGGACTTATGACTCCTGAGTTAATTGATGAGATGTTAGAAGGAAAAATAAAAGCTATGTATGTAATGGGTGAAGATATTGCCCATATTCACCCAAATCAAAATAAAGTTCACAGAGCTTTAGATAAATTAGATTTAATTATTTCAAATGAACTATTTATGAATGAAGTTACAAAAAAAGCAGATATTGTATTTGGTGTAAAATCTGCTTATGAAAAAACGGGTGTTTATGTAAACGCAATGAGAAGATTACATTTATCACAACCTCTAGTTGAAGCCCAAATGCCTGATGACTGGGAAGTATTAAGAGATATTGAAAATAAAATTAATGGTGAATTTCAATTTGAAACTTCAGAAGATGTTTGGAATGAAACAAAAGCAGCTGTGGAAAGTAGATATTTTGGAGCTACGTATCATAAACTATCAAAGAATAGAAATAGAGGTATGCAATGGCCAATTATGAAAGAAGACACTCCTGTATTACATCTTGAAGAGTTCAGAACACCAGATGGAAAAGGATACTTCCAATATCACCAATATAAATTAAGAGAACAAATAGAAAAACTTGTTAAAAAAATAGATACTCCAAAAAATGAATTCTATCTAACTACAGGAAGAACTATTGTTCATTATAACAATGTTGCTCAAACTGTTAGATGTGAACCATTAAACTCTAGATATGAAAAAGATATTGTACTTGCTTCAAAAGAAGATGAAGAAAGAATTGGAAGTAATCAAATCATTATGAGAACTGAATATGGTGAAACTGCCATTATGCCAGTAAGATATACAAAAAATGTTAAACCCGGAACACTTTTTACAACTTTTCATCACCCAGAATCAAAGGTAAACTTTATCTTTGGAGATGAAGCAGACGAATTAATCTTAACAGCTAGATTCAAATCTGTAAGAGTGGATGTTGAGCCGCAGTAAAGGTGATATAGCAGAAACTGAGGCCTGTGAGTTTTTAAACTCCTCAGGCTTTAAAATCATCGAACAAAATTTCTATGCTAAAAAGCTAGGCGAAATAGATATTATTGCCACTAAAGAAAAAACATATCACTTTATAGAAGTAAAATCTGCAAATGATTATGAAATTGCAGTAAATAATATAACATCCACAAAATTATCAAAACTAAAAAGAAGTATCGATTACTATTTACAAACTAAAAAACTAGATGTCAGTTTTTGTATTGACGTTATAGTTGTAGTAGATGAAGATATTGAATTTTTAGAAAATATTACTCTTTAACCATAAAATTCAATCAAACTCAAAATTATCTACATTAATACTAAATCTTTTAATCATATAAATTTCAAAATTTATTTTATTTCATGGACTAATTAGTCCATAATATGGTATGATTCTTTCCATGGACTAAACAGTCCACAATAACGAAAAAGGTTTATCGTGATAACTACAGTACTACCAATATTTTTAGTAATATTAACTGGTTTTATTTTCGCAAAAAAAGAAAAGTTTTCAAGTGAAGCTGAACATTTAATAAATAGTTATGTTTTAAATGTTGCGCTACCAGCATTACTATTTTTATCTGTTGCAAATGCTAATATAGAAGAACTTTTAAACTGGAAATTTTTACTTATGACTTTAAGTGGAATTATATTTGCATATATTTTTGGGTTGATATATTCAATTTTTACAAATATCAAATCTCCAAAATCTGCTATCATTGCTATGGCATCTTGTTATGGAACAACAGGTTATATGGGGATACCTCTAGTTATAATTGCTTTTGGAACAGTTGCGACATTACCTGCTGCTTTAGCTACAATACTGCATAATATACCAGCAATAATGGCAGTAATCATTACCTTTGGAATAATGAATCAGGAAAAAAACAGTCAAAATTAATTATAATAAAAAATGCTCTTCTAACAATAGTAAAAAACCCATTAAGTTTATCTGTTTTAATAGGTTTATTTTTCCCTGCTTTTAGTATCGAACTTCCTGAGGTAATAGTTAACTTTACAAACTTTTTAGGAGTTGCGGCAGGGCCTACTGCATTGTTTGCATTAGGAATTGGACTTGCAAAACTAGAAAATAAAAAACACTTTAAAATTAAAATATTTTCTAAATTGTTTCCTATTGTATTTATTAAAATATTAATTCAACCACTTATTACATTTTTTGTAGGATTCTATTTGTTAAATATGAATTCTGATGATATATATTTCAAAGTTGCGATTATCATGTCAGCACTCCCTATTGGAGTAGGAGTATATGTATTTGCAAACAAATATGATTATTATAAAGAAGAGAGTTCCATTGCAATTATAATCTCCTTACTAATTACTATTATCACACTAACTTTCTTATTAGAGATGCTTTAGTATCTTTTTTAGTGCAAGATATAAAAATCATATTTTGCACTAAAAGAATTATTTTTTATTTGTTAAATATACTCCAATAGCAACAATAACAACACCTAAACCAGTCAATAAATCAAATACTTCGTCATAAATCAAATATCCAGTAATAGCAGCAGATACAGGTACAAGATAAAATAAGCTTGCTACTTTACTAACTTCTGATCTTTGTATCATGATATATAATAAACTTAACGCACCAATAGAAACTCCTATTGACATAAAAGATAGAGCATAAATAAATTCATTTGTCCAAACAATTTTATAAGTATCAAAAAGTAATAAAAGTACTAAACATATAAATCCAGAACTCAAAGATTGAATAGAACCACCAGTAAATAAACTCATATCTGAACAATATTTCTTCTGATATAAATTACCAAATGTTAAGCCCAAAAGACCTACTACTGATAAAAGAACAGAATACAAACCAGCCGTACTAAAATCTATATTATGAAATACAACTAATAATACACCTAATAAACCTGCAATTAATCCTAGCCATTGTCTTGGGATTATTTCTTCATTTACAAAGCTTTTTGCAAGTATTGCCACTAAAATAGGCTGTAAAGCAATAATAATTGCAGATAAAGAAGGAGACAAACCCATATCAATAGATATAAAAACACCTATAGAAAACGTTGCAACAGTCAAAGAACCTGCAACACTAATATGAAAGATATCTTTTAATAAAGGAAAAGACTCTTTCAATACTTTTGCTATTAAAAAAAGTATTGCACCAGCAATAAAAAATCTTAATGTTAAAAAACTTAAAGGTGTTGAATCTGGTAACCCATATTTTGCACCAACAAAACCACTTCCATATAATAGTACAAATAAAAAAGGAAATACCAGATGTTTAACTCTATCCATAAAAACTATTTTCCCTATCATTTTAGCTCCTTAAAATTTATTACTTAATTCAACAAACCAACTGGTCGGTTAATTAATTCTGTATCATATCATAGATTTGACTACTTAGTCAAGGTTTATGATATAAAATTTTTGAAATGTAATTAATAGTTCAATTTGATATAATAATCAAACTACTTTAGCTAAGGTAAAAAATGAGTAAAAAAAGAGAACTACTTTTAGATATAACTTTTGATGAAATTTATTATAACGGGTATCATGCAACATCAATTGATAATATATTAAAGAAAGCAAATGCAAGTAAAAGTTCTATGTATTATTTTTTTAAATCTAAAAAAGAATTAGTTCTTACTGTTATAAAAGAAAAAGTATTATTTTACATAGAAAAAAAATATGCTCCTCTTTTATCTATAGAAGAAAATTTTATTGAAGAAATCATGAATGTACTTAGACATAGAGATGATTTTGATTTTAACAATGGATGTAAGCTTAATAATTTAGTACAAGAACTATCAGCCCAAGATAAAGATTTTAAAAATGAATTAGAAAAAATTTATCTTAGATTTGAAAATATATTTGAAATAGTTTTAAATAAAGCAATAGAAAAAAAAGAGATTTCTATTACAAATACAAAAGATTTATCAATCTATATTATAGCTTCAATTGAAGGTTGTATCTCAACTGCAAAAAAATCTCAGAAAAAAAGACTTTATAAAGATTGTATATCTCATTTAGAAAAATATTTGAATACTTATAAATTAAATTAAATTTTATACTAAAACTTCTTTATTTTCTTTTTGTTCTAAATACTCAGTTATAGTCTTATATTCATCAATAGGTTTTGGTTGAATATTCAAAATCTCTGCCATTGATTTTACACCCATAGAGAGTAAATACTGTAAGTTTGAATCAAAAGTTGCTTCTTCTATCACATAGATTTTATCTTTATGAGTTTCGAACATATACCCACCATTTGGAATTGGAGTCATAGACAAAGTAACGGTATAATGATCTTTTATAACTGACTCTTTTGTTGAATACATAAGTCCAATATTATAATCGTCTTTTGCAAATCCATTTATTAATACCACTAAAACTTTTTTCTCACCAGATTTTGAAGTATTAAAAATATTAATTAACTCTTTGATTGTCCCATAACCAGGTATTTTAGAATATATTTTTTGAACAAATCCAACTAATCCAATTTCAACAAAAACACCTAGAACATACGCTAAAAAGATTAGTAATCCCAATCCAATAAATGTCCATAAAATTGGAAATTGTGTTGGTTCAAAACCAACAAGCATAAATAAATGTCCAGTTAGAGCATCAATTTTTTCATAAATCCATAATACAATAATAGTAATTGCAGCAATTGGAGCTAACCAGAAAAGACCTTTTAATATAACTGTAACAATATGGTCTTTACCATATCCTAAATACTCTTTTATTTTTGATAACATCATAAAACCTTATTTTTTAATGAAGCATTATAGCAGATTAATTAATTTTTTTAATAATAAAAATGCAAAATAGTTGTAATTTGATTTTATAGTAAAAAAGAGCTAAAGATAAATCTTTGCTCTTTTTTCTACTATGAAGGACGTTTTAATTAGTAGGTAAAAGAATTGTAACTCAGCACAATAGCAAAACAGTAGCATTATAAAAAAATTTACCATTTTTTAATTGATTTTTCTATAGAATATCGAAATTACTAGGAGCATATATTGTATTCTAAAGAACTAAATACTATCAAAAAATCAAATCGTTTAAGAACTAGAAATATTTATGATGAAAATTTAATAGATCTTGCATCAAATGATTATTTAGGATTATCTGGAAATAAAGAAATTTTTGAAAATGCATACAATCGTGTTTCAAAAGAAAAATACACTTCTCCTAAAGCTTCTATTCTTGTAAATGGTTATAGTCAAATTCATAAAGATTTTGAAGAGGCTTTAAAAAAA
>LLEJ01000061.1_pt1 | contig 14896 bp, 17 predicted proteins | sample 595831 | NCBI WGS metagenome assembly LLEJ01 (sample SAMN02919310, study PRJNA255460) | bioreactor metagenome | biome: chemostat; feature: culture 2011_10.1; material: sediment; isolation source: day101 10degC chemostat 2011 inoculated with Wadden Sea sediment taken from... | place: Germany: Bremen... | reverse complement strand
CAATTTCAAGTTCTCACGGTACTTAACGGTGATGCTTAGTTTTATAAGTAAGAAGTATACGGACGCGGGGTGGAGCAGTTTGGTAGCTCGTCGGGCTCATAACCCGAAGGTCGTTGGTTCAAATCCAGCCCCCGCAACCAATTTTCAAGTTCTCACGGTACTTTAACGGTGATGCTTAGTTTTATAAGTAAGAAGTATACGGACGCGGGGTGGAGCAGTTTGGTAGCTCGTCGGGCTCATAACCCGAAGGTCGTTGGTTCAAATCCAGCCCCCGCAACCAATTTTAAACAATGTGAAAGCGTTATTCTCATAACCTTCAAGTTGTTATTAAATAGTTTATCTCAAACGCTCTTTTCTTAATGCTGTGAAGCATTACCCCCCATGAAAATGTACCTCACTAGTTTTATACTGCTAGCTTTTCCACCGCTTAAACTCAAGCGGAATGGACGTTTCCTATCATTTAAGAAAAATAATCAACAGACTTATCCACTTATTTTTTTCTGTGGATAACCTAGTGAGTAAAAGTCAGATCGACTAAAAAAAAGCAAATACTCCGCAAGATCCTCTATCTGTCACACAGAGTTGCATATCTTCTGATTTTGCTACAAGAGTATGTTTTATAAGGATTATTAGTGAGTTTGACGAGGTTAAGGTAAAAAAATAAAGGATCATTAACTTGTTGTTTATTGATCTTCGTCATTTCTTTGATTTGTGTTTAACTTTTTTAATCGAAATGTTTTGAGGGGGGCAAAAGGTTTTTTCCACATTCTCAACTTTGCGATCGATATCAATCAAGCCCCTTAAGCTACGCATCTCTGGGCAATCCTTTTTGTACTACCCTAATCAGGCGTTTTGTTTTATTGGACTGGGTTGATATGTGTTCATTATTCGTATTCCCACTTGGTACGTGTTTCATCTGTTCTTCTATCGCCCAGTTCACATGCTCATCTAGTGTCGATGTGAGTCCCAGTTTGTCTTCCAATGCCCAAACAATGTCTTGGGAATATGGGGCGTTGCCTAAGGCAATAGAAATATTACGCAACCATTGAGTGTGCCCAATTCGGCGTATAGCGGAACCTTCCATATTTTTAAGGAACTCTTTTTCGTTCCAAGAGAACAGCGTTAATAAATCGGGCGACGCAAAATAGGTTCGACGATGAAAATCTTTTTGTTGCGTTAGATCTGAAAAACGGTTCCATGGACAGACAAGCTGACAATCATCACAACCATAGATGCGATTACCTATGGCCTTTCGATACTCTGTAGGAATAATGCCGTCATATTCGATAGTAAGATATGAGATACATTTTCTAGCATCCACAACGCCATCTTCAATAATGGCTTGAGTCGGACAAGAAGTGATACACGCATTACACTTACCACATTCATTTTCGACTACATCATCGACAGGTAGCGGGATATCGACAAGAAGTTCACCTAAAAAAAACCACGAACCTGCAGTGCGATTAATAATGAGGGAATGCTTTCCTGTCCAACCAATGCCTGCTTTTTCGGCTAAAGGTCGTTCCAATATTGGTGCGGAGTCGACAAAGGGGCGGTACCCCATAGTGCCAACTTCAATTTCTATCATCTTACCTAATTGGTTTAACTTGTTTCTTACCAACTTGTGATAGTCGCGCCCTAAAGAATACCGGCTAATGTACCCTTGATTAGGGTTATTCAGGTTACTCGCAAACTGGGCTTCTGGAGGAAGATAATCCATGCGAACACTGATTACTCGGACTGTTCCTGGAAGAAGTTCGTCTGGGCGAGAACGCATTGTGCCATGGCGTGACATCCATTCCATCTCTCCATGATATCCTGCCTTTAACCAATTAAGCATTGCCTCTTCATGCTGAGATAGGTCAACATCACAAATACCAATTTGTTGAAAACCAAGCTCTTTGCCCCATTGTTTAATTTTTTCTGCTAAAGCTAGGTAGTTCATAAGAATAGTTAGATAGATGAAGGAGTAGTAATTTTACCTGAATTAGCGTGATAGAGCTATTCCGTGGGTTAAGGTAAAGGTGAGTAAATATCACGAAGTTTACCGTTTTTTCCTTTCAGGTCTTATCTCTCAAATCAAACACGATTTACTATTCTGAGCCTTTTGATTTATATACAGTGACTTTTGATTTATATATAGTGACTTTTGATTTATAAATAGTTGAAAAACTATTCCTAACTAGGCTGAAAATGGCGTTCATTAGGATAAAATACTACCATCATCACCAGTGGCTTAATGTGTAATATGAATACAAAACAATTTAACTTAATAGACGAACAAGCTACCATCGAAATGGGAAGCGAACTCGCACAGCTATGTTCAAAACAGACCACTATTTATTTACATGGTGATTTAGGTGCGGGTAAAACGACATTCAGTCGTGGTTTTGTTAAAGCGCTTGGACATCAGGGTCATGTGAAAAGTCCTACCTATACGTTGGTCGAACCTTATCAATTAAAGGACTAGGCAAGTTTATCACTTTGACCTATACCGATTAGCGGATCCGGAAGAATTGGAATTTATGGGAATTAGAGATTATTTCACGCCAGACGCTAATCTGTTTGGTTGAGTGGACCTGTAAAAAGGTGAAGGTTTATTGCCCAAAGCAGATTTGGACATTGAATTACGCTATCTAGGAGAGCAAAGAACTGCACTTTTGATAGCAAATAATGACTATGGAAATATGTTGCTTAATCGTTTGGAGTTGTCTTGATCTGTAAGCAAATCAGAGCCTTTTATGTGTTCATCACCAGTTTACTATTAATGGTGACATCAAATGCGTTTTCTAATTGAACTGGAAAGCGTGCGTGTTTGGCCTTCGCCAGATGAAACTCGAGTCGTCGTCGATCTGAAATCCGAAGTGGATTTCAGTTACTTTACGCTATCTAGCCCATATAGAGTGGTGGTTGACTTAAAAAATACCAACCTTACCGCTAAACTACCTGTCTTAGTTAAAGATAGTAAGATACTCGCAAAAATTAGAAGCAGCACTGCGCCGTCTAAAGGCACGTATCGATTGGTCTTTGAATTAAAAGCAAAAGTCACCCCAAATCTATTCAAACTCAAGCCCACACCTGGTGGACAATATGGTCATCGTCTTGTTGTTGATTTGCCGCATTCGTCAAAATCTAGTTCAAAACCGCATCAACCAGTAAGCAACGCCTCTGCAACAGCAGTCAGCAAAGATGCGTCCCAATTGGCTGGAAATGCAGACATTATTGTCGCGATAGATGCTGGACATGGTGGTGAAGACCCCGGTTCTATAGGCCCCACTAAAAAATACGAAAAACATGCGACATTGAGTATCTCTAGAAAGATAGCAGAGCAACTCAATAGTGTTCCTGGAGTTAAGGCGGTAATGACTCGAAAGGGAGACTATTTTGTTAACCTTAATAAACGTTCTGGTATTGCTAGAAGCAGCAAAGCACATTTACTCGTTTCTATACACGCCGATAGTTTTCGCTCCGCTAAACCGAGAGGTGGTTCTGTGTTTGTGCTCAATACTCGCAGAGCCAATACCGAAATTTCTAGATGGGTAGAGAAACATGAAGAACAGTCAGAATTACTCGGTGGGGCAGGTGAAGTATTGGCAAAAACCAATACCGATAAAAATGTCAGTCAAACATTGCTTGATCTGCAATTTAGTCATTCTCAAAAAGAAGGCTATAAAGTTGCAACGAATATACTCAAAGAGATGGGTAAAGTTACTCGTCTGCACAAGAAAGAACCTGTTCACGCGAGCTTAGCGGTTCTAAAATCACCGGATATACCCTCTGTCTTAGTTGAAACTGGCTTTATTTCGAATCCAACTGAAGAGAAACTATTGTTCCAGAGAAGCCATCAAGACAAGTTGGCTAGAGCGCTATCTAAATCGATAGTTCAGTATTTTGAGCAAAATCCACCAGAAGGGACGTTGTTTGCTCAACGCAAAACGGTTAAAAAGCACAGAGTAGTCAGAGGTGACTCTCTTTCAGCCATTGCGAAACAATATGGCTCCTCTACACAAGCGATAATGAAAGCTAATAACCTAAAGAGTTCAGGGTTAAAGGTAGGACAAGCGCTGATAATACCGGGTAGCAGTAAGCCGATAGCCATCGCTAAAGCGAGCAACCCTGTAGAAACGGAAGAGATCACTCATACCGTAAAATCTGGTGAGTATTTGGGCAAGATTGCTAGTAAATACAAAGTGTCAGTTGCGAGTATCAAACAAAAAAATAGTTTGAAACGCGAAACCCTGTGGGTTGGACAAAAATTAAAGATTACGGTGAAGCTAAAAGATCTACCGGTTCGGAAACACAAAGTGAAGCGGGGCGAGTTTTTGAGTAAGATAGCTAAAAAGTATGGTGTCACGATCGACAGCATAAGAAAAACGAATAAGTTACGCTCAGATACCTTAGCGGTTGGACAAATATTGTTAATACCAAATAAATGACGATAAAAATTCTGCCAGCCCGTCTGGCAAACCAAATCGCGGCAGGAGAAGTGGTTGAAAGACCGGCTTCAGTCGTAAAAGAGTTAGTAGAAAATAGCTTAGACTCTGGTGCGACTCGAATCGATATCGATATAGAGAAAGGTGGCAGTAAGTTAATTCGTGTTCGTGATAATGGTAAAGGTATTGTTAAAGATGAATTGGCGCTGGCGCTTAGCCGTCACGCTACATCAAAAATACAGTCACTTGATGACCTCGAAGCGATAATGAGCCTAGGATTTCGTGGTGAAGCCTTAGCAAGTATCAGCGCCGTATCACGATTAACGTTGACTTCTCGAACGGCAACTCAAGAGCAAGCATGGTCTGCTTATAGTGAAGGTCGTGACATGGAGGTAAAACTTCAACCAACGGCGCATCCTATTGGCTCTACTGTAGAGGTTTTAGACTTATTTTTTAATACACCTGCGCGTCGTAAGTTTTTACGAACGGATAAAACTGAATTTACACATATTGACGAGCTTCTTAAACGTATCGCTTTAAGTCGATTTGATGTCACTATCAATTTAAAACATAACGGTAAATTAGCACGCCAATACCGTACCGCAAAAAATAATGTTCAAACTCAAAAAAGAATTACAGCAGTATGTGGTTCGAACTTTGTTCGTCATATGTTGAACATTGAGCTAGAACATAATGGTTTGCGCTTGCATGGTTGGATTACTTCACCTGAAGGCGCAAGACAACAAAGCGATCTTCAGTACTGCTACGTTAATGGGCGAATGATGCGCGATAAATTGATTAATCATGCTATCCGCCAAAGCTATGCAAGCAGTCTGCGCCCAGAACAGTTTGCCAGCTATGTGCTTTTTATTGAAATCGACCCCCACCAAGTCGATGTTAACGTCCATCCGGCTAAGCATGAGGTTCGTTTTCATCAGGGGCGTTTGGTGCATGATTTTATTTATCAAGCGTTAGCTGATTCGTTGTCGCAAAGCTTTCGTGTTGATGAGCCCAAGGCGTTAGAATCGGCATATCATACCGAGCCGGTTGATAACACTCAGAATCAGGTGATGGAAGCAGTTAATAATGTTCCGGCATACCCGGGAAGACCTGATTATGCAGCTAGTGTTGAATTAGGTAAAACAAAAGAGAGAGATAGTCTCGCCTCTCAAGAGCATTCAAGTACAAACTGGGCTGAGCCTTTAAAAGCGGCACGTGTTAAAACTGATCGTTCGCGATCAGAGAATCACAGGCAGGAGCCGAAACCGTCAAAGCGAGAGTTAAAAAATTACAATGATTTGTTGGCTACCCCACATATAGAACCAATAAAACGGGCCTTGGTTGAGCCACAAGTCATCTCAGTGCCAATTGAAACGCAAGTGAGCTCTGTAGGTAAGGCGTTTTCGATTGTAGGACAACAGTTTTTACTCACGCAATCAGATATCGGTGAAGTATTGATCTCGCTTATGAAGGCCGAGTGGTATCGGATACTTGGACAGCTACAAACAGACAAGCATTTTTTGACTCCGCAGCCATTGTTGGTTCCGTTGTCAATAAAGATTACCAAGCAAGACTTAGCAACGTATAAAAAGTATCAAGACCTGTTAGATTCGTTTGCGATACAACTTAAAGAGAAAAACAGTTCGAGCATATTGGTTATGGCAGTTCCTCAACCTCTACGACAACAAAACTTACAAAAAATCATACCAGAGCTGTTATCGTTCTTAACCTTGATGGAGAGTGCTTCATCCACTACTGACGTTGCGAATTGGCTCGCGGATCAGATTACTCTGGTTAAAAGTAGCTACACTTTATCTGAAGGTATACAACTGTTGTCCGAATTAGAACAGTTATGGGGCGGAATATTACCTCTACATGACTCAACTTTTGTCCAAACGGTTAATTTTAAGGACACTATTTCGATGTTTGTTAAAAGCTAATTGTTAACAAATACAAAGTTTCTCTATTTGAAACGGATCTATAACTCGCACTCACTGATGAACATATTTTGAAAATGAATAATGAATTACCTTTAGCTCTATTTTTGATGGGGCCAACCGCATCTGGTAAAACAGAATTGGCGATAAAATTAAGGCAGAAATTTCCGGTTGAAATTATTAGCGTTGATTCTGCTCTTATCTATAAAGGTATGGATATTGGTACGGCTAAACCGGATGCGCGTGAATTAGCACTCGCCCCACATCGATTGATCGATATTCTCGATCCAATAGATGCGTATTCTGTTGCGGATTTTCCGACGAGATGCCTTGCAGCAAATGAGTGATATTGTTTCTGAAGGTAAAATCCCTCTGCTTGTAGGGGGAACTATGCTCTATTATAAGGCTCTATTAGAAGGGCTTTCTCCTCTCCCTGCGGCGGATCAAGATATTCGTAAGCAAATCGAAGAGGAGGCCTTAACGTTAGGTTGGGACACCCTTCATCAGCAATTACGAGATCTTGATCCCGTATCGGCACAGAGAATTCACCCAAATGACCCTCAAAGACTATCAAGGGCATTGGAAGTTTATCGAATTTCAGGTAAAACTTTAACTGAACTGACGCAAATAAAAGGGGAGCCTCTCCCATATAATGTTAAGCAGTTTGCAATATCTCCTAAAGAACGAACGGAACTACATCGTCGTATTGAGCTTAGATTTGAAAAAATGATCGAAGCCGGGTTTGAAGAAGAGATGAAAGCACTCTATGCTCGAAAAGATCTTCATGTCAATTTGCCATCCATTAGATGCGTTGGCTATCGACAGATGTGGGATTATTTAGACGGGAATAGCAGTTTGGAGGAAGCGATTTTTCGTGGAGTCTGTGCTACTCGTCAATTGGCCAAGCGACAGATTACCTGGTTACGCAGCTGGGATAATTTAACTTGGTTAGATAGCGAGAACATAAATGAAGCATTTGAGATTATCTCTAACGAAATAGCCTCAAACTAAAAATGCTGTGTATAATGTGATCGTTTTTGCGTGAAAGTCTTATCTTATTGAGCTATAGCTTAAAGAGCATAAGTAAAAGATGGTAAGGCCTATTGGATTCATTTAGCTCAAAGGCAAAAACAGCACCAATAGCTAAATAATTACAACAAACAAATAAGGAAAATAAAAATGGCTAAGGGGCAATCTTTACAAGACCCATTCTTAAACGCGCTACGTCGCGAACGTGTGCCTGTTTCAATTTATTTAGTGAACGGTATCAAACTTCAAGGTCAGATCGAGTCTTTTGATCAATTTGTGATTCTTTTGAAAAATACTGTAAATCAAATGGTTTATAAGCATGCTATTTCTACTGTCGTCCCAGCACGCGCAGTGACTCATCATACAAATACAGATCGTCCACAAGGCGACCGTCCAGAAGAGAAATCAGACGATTAATAATTATAGACATTTAATAGTAAGGGATTCATTGCTTGTTTGACCGTTATGAAGCCGGTGAACAGGCTATCCTTGTTCATATCAACTTCACGCAAGAAGGTGAGTGGGAAGATCTTAGCGAGTGTGAATTGCTCGCTTCTTCAGCAGGAGTGAATACGCTACAAGTTATTACTGGTAGTAGACAAGCTCCGCACTCTAAATACTATGTTGGTGAGGGTAAAGCCGAAGAGATTGCGCAAGCAGTCCAATTAACTGGGGCCGAAATCGTGATTTTTAATCACGCTCTCTCTCCTGGCCAAGAAAGAAATCTTGAACTTCTGTGCCAATGTCGAGTAATAGACCGTACCGGTCTTATACTCGATATTTTTGCCCAACGAGCTCGTACTCATGAAGGTAAAATGCAAGTGGAGCTCGCACAGCTTCGCCATCTTTCTACTCGCCTTATCCGCGGGTGGACTCACTTAGAGAGACAAAAAGGTGGTATAGGTTTAAGAGGCCCAGGAGAAACACAGTTAGAAACCGATCGGCGTTTATTACGTGACAGAATCAAAGCGATATTACGTCGCTTGGCAAAAGTTTCTAAACAACGTGAACAAGGTAGGCGTGCAAGAAATCGAGCAGAAATACCTACAATCTCACTTGTAGGCTATACCAATGCGGGAAAGTCGACATTATTTAACCGAATTACTAACGCGGGCGTCTACGCGGCAGATCAATTGTTTGCTACCTTAGACCCAACGCTTCGTAAAATCGATTTAATGGATGTTGGGCCAGCTATTTTAGCGGATACGGTTGGTTTTATCCGACATCTCCCCCATGATCTAGTTGCGGCCTTTAAAGCAACATTGCAAGAAACGCAAGAAGCTGACATTTTGTTACATGTTGTTGATGCTAGTGATGACCGATTTCGTGAAAACATCCACGCGGTTGATGTAGTATTAGAAGAGATTGATGCTGATGAAGTGCCAACTCTAATTGTCATGAATAAAATTGATAATCTTGAAGGTCAGAACCCCCGTATAGAACGAGATGAGGAAGGTATCCCTCAAAGGGTTTGGGTTTCAGCAATGGAAGGTAAGGGAATCGATCTCTTATTTGAAGCGCTAACAGAGCGCTTGGCAAGCCAAATGGTTCAATATCGATTGCGAGTTCCGCCGCAGCACCAAGGCCGACTTCGTAGTACATTCTTTGCAATGAAGAGCATTCTGAGCGAAGAATATGAAACAGATGGTAACTTATTGATCGATATCCGAATGCAACAGGTAGATTGGTCTAGACTTGAAAAAAGAGAAGGGGCAGTGTTGGGTGACTTTATCGTTTACCACAGGGCTGCTACAGTATAACGTCATATCATGATGGAGCTTTCTAATGGCGTGGAATGAGCCTGGAAATAACAATGGCAACAATAATGGCCGCGATAATGACCCTTGGGGTAATAAAGACGATCGTGGTAAGCAGTCTGGTGGCCGAGATCAAGGCCCACCAGATTTAGACGAAGTATTTAATAAACTGAGTCAAAAACTGAGTGGAAAGTTTGGTAAAAAAGGTGGCATACCTTCAATTGGTGGTGGTGGCGGAGCAATAGGTTTCGGCCTCATTGCTGTTGTAGCTATCGCTATTTGGGTATTCTCGGGCTTCTACACTATAGGCGAAGCAGAGAAAGGAGTGGTATTACGCTTAGGTAAATATGATCATATCGTAGACCCTGGTCTAAATTGGCGCGCTCGTTTTGTTGATGAAGTGACACCTGTAAACGTGCAAGCAATTAGAGCTCTGCGCGCATCAGGTACCATGTTGACTAAAGATGAAAACGTTGTAACCGTCGAAATGGGTGTTCAATATAGGGTTTCTGACCCATATAAATATCTATTTAGAGTGACCAGTGCTGATGACAGTTTACGTCAAGCGACAGATTCTGCACTTCGCGCCGTTATTGGTGACTCGTTGATGGACGCTATTTTGACTAGTGGCCGTCAACAGATTCGTCAAAGTACGCAAGAAACGCTAAATCGAATTATCGATAATTACGATATGGGTTTGATAATTGTTGATGTGAACTTCCAATCTTCACGTCCTCCTGAGCAAGTTAAAGATGCATTTGATGATGCCATCGCTGCTCGAGAAGATGAAGAACGTTTCATTCGTGAAGCGGAAGCTTACAAGAACGAAATTCTTCCTAAAGCAACGGGTCGAGCAGAACGTTTGAAGAAAGAAGCTCAGGGTTACACCGAACGTACGGTTAACGAGGCTCTTGGTCAGGTTGCACAGTTCGAGAAGTTACTTCCTGAATATAATGCAGCGCCAGATGTTACTCGTGATCGTTTGTATTTAGATGCAATGGAAGAAGTGTATAGTTCAACATCTAAAGTGCTGATTGATTCGGAATCTAGCGGTAATTTACTTTATCTGCCAATGGATAAACTTGGACAAAGTTCAGGTAGTTCGACATCAAAAAGGGCATCGACATCAACGTATGATGATTTACAGTTAGAGTCTCAACGTTCTGACGCCGCTCCGGTAGACACATCACCTGATCGCTCAACTAGCACACGTCAAGGGAGATACTAAGAATGCGTAAATTAACTATCCCTGTAATTTTTGCTGCGCTAGCGTTAATGCTAATGTCACTATTTGTTATTCCTGAAGGTGAACGTGGGATCGTTATTCGATTTGGTCGAATATTAAAAGATAACACCGACATGTCTAGGATTTACGAACCAGGTTTGCATTTTAAAATGCCATTGTTTGACAATGTAAAAAAACTTGATGCGAAAATCCTAACGATGGATGGTCAGGCTGACCGTTTCGTAACGGCTGAGAAAAAAGACGTGATTATCGATACCTATGTTAAGTGGCGAATCGAAGATTTCGGTCAATACTATCTAGCAACTGGTGGTGGTAATCAGCTAACAGCTCAAGCGCTTCTTGAACGTAAAATTACAGATATTCTTCGTTCAGAAATTGGTGCACGAGAAATCAAACAGATCGTATCTGGACCTCGTAGCGAGCTAATTACTCCAATTCTTGGTGAAGATGGCGAGACGATTCCTGTGTCTGCTCTTGAAGCTTTAGAAGTGGATGGTGAACGTGACATAATAATGTTGGAAGTATTGAACGATACACGTCCAAGTGCAATGAAGGACTTAGGCGTTTACATTGTTGATTTCAGAATGAAGAAAATAAATCTTCCAGATGAAATCAGTGAGTCCATCTATCGTCGTATGCGTGCTGAACGTGAATCTGTTGCTCGTAAACACCGTTCTCAAGGTCGTGAAAAAGCTGAAATTATTCGTGCTCAAGCGGAACTTGAAGTTGCAACAGTACTTGCAGAAGCAGACAAAACAGCTCGAGTAACACGAGGTTCTGCAGACGCTGAAGCGGCTTCTATATATTCAGGTTCATATAGTAAAGACCCTGAGTTCTATAGTTTCTTACGCTCATTAACTGCTTATCAAAAATCGTTTTCTGACAAGAGTGATATCCTCGTTCTTGATCCAAAAAGTGATTTCTTTAAGTATATGAATGATTCGAGCGGCGGAGCAGATAAGTAATTGCTTATCTACTGCGGACGTTAAGTCAGCGGTAAAATAGAGGCTCCTTCGGGGGCCTTTTGTTTTTTTTACGCATAAGAGCATTTTCTTAGACGATGACGTGCGTGAGAATAGTAAATCTATAACACTCAAGACCAGCTGCTTGCAGGCTGTTTTTATTAAGGGAAGCGAATGAGTAATTCGATATGGGTTGCACTAGGACTTGTCCTAGTTGTGGAGGGAATAGGGCCACTTCTTGCCCCCCGAGGTTGGCGGTCAATGGTCGCGCAACTTAGCGAACAGTCAGACAACCAACTACGCAGAATCGGTGGTTGTCTGGTAGTTGCAGGGGCCGTCATTGCGTTCATGGTTTCCTAAATGTACTCAGAATGATGTATGCAAGAGGCTCGTGATTTCTTGAACCTAAAGAGTGTTGATTAACACTCGTTGTCGAGACGTCACCTTGCCAAGACCTAAAACTTGAAATTCAAGATATTTCGACCAAATAACCATCAACCCCTTGCATCCCCTTTTGTGATCTGTATAATACGCCGCACTGGCTTAAGTCAGTTGTGAACCAATGAGCACTGAGGAGTAGGGTTTTCTTTCATTAGAAACTACCTAGTAACGTATACTCAGCTTATGTTCGCAGTTAATAAAATACTAGACGTAAGAGCTAGTTCAAATTTAGCTGACAACGTTTCCTAATTTTGGAAGCTACGGTTTCACATGAATCAATCGGCATTCACCTGTTTATATAGGTTTGAGTGGCGATATTGTTTGTGTAATTTATTTATTATTGGAGCTCTGTCTCATGCAGAACCAACGTATTCGTATCCGCCTTAAAGCTTTTGATTATAAATTAATTGATCAGTCAACAGCGGAAATCGTAGAAACAGCAAAACGTACCGGCGCGCAGGTTCGTGGTCCTATTCCACTGCCTACACGTAAAGAACGTTTCACTATTCTAGTCTCTCCACACGTTAACAAAGATGCGCGTGACCAGTACGAAATTCGTACCCACAAGCGTCTGATCGACATCGTTGAACCAACTGACAAGACTGTAGACGCTCTAATGCGTTTGGATCTTGCCGCTGGTGTTGATGTTCAAATCAGCTTAGGTTAAGGGAGATTAGTAGAATGATTGGTCTAGTCGGACGTAAAGTGGGTATGACCCGCGTATTTACCGAAGAAGGCGTTTCTATCCCAGTTACAGTTGTTGAAGTAGAAGCTAACCGTGTATCTCAAGTTAAAACACTTGATAACGACGGCTATGCAGCTATCCAAATTACTGCTGGTACTAAGAAAGCTAACCGTGTAACTAAACCAGAAGCTGGTCACTTTGCGAAAGCAGGTGTTGAAGCTGGTCGCGGTCTTTGGGAATTCCGTTTAGAAAACGGAGAAGAGTTTGAAGTTGGCGCTGAGCTAAATGTAGAACTATTCAATGAAATTAAAAAAGTAGACGTTACTGGTACATCTAAAGGTAAGGGCTTCCAAGGCGTAATTAAGCGTTGGAACTTCAGTACTCAAGATATGACTCACGGTAACTCTTTGTCTCACCGCGCACCGGGTTCAATTGGCCAATGTCAAACTCCAGGTCGTGTGTTTAAAGGCAAAAAAATGGCGGGTCACATGGGAGCTGAGCGTGTTACTACTCAAAACCTTGAGATCGTACGTGTTGACGCTGAGCGCAATCTGCTTCTTATTAAAGGTGCAGTACCAGGCTCAATCGGCGGCAACGTGATCGTAAAACCAGCTGTTAAAGCATAACGTCTAGGAGTAAGTAATGGAATTGATAGTTAAAGGTGCTGATGCACTAACTGTTTCCGAAACTACCTTCGGACGTGAGTTTAACGAAGCTCTTGTACATCAAGTAGTTGTTGCGTTTGCAGCAGGTGCTCGTCAAGGTACTCGTGCTCAAAAAACTCGTTCTGAAGTATCTGGCGGCGGAGCTAAGCCTTGGCGTCAAAAAGGTACTGGCCGTGCACGTGCTGGTACAATTCGTAGCCCAATCTGGCGTACAGGTGGTGTTACTTTTGCTGCGAAACCACAGGATCACAGCCAAAAAGTTAACAAAAAAATGTACCGCGGAGCTATGAAAAGCATTCTTTCTGAGCTTGTTCGTCAAGAGCGTTTAATCGTTGTTGATAACTTCTCAGTAGAAGCACCAAAAACTAAAGAGCTAGTAGCTAAGCTTAAAGAACTTGAGCTTAATGATGTTCTAATCGTAACTGGCGAAGTAGATGAAAATCTATTCTTAGCTGCTCGTAACCTTTATAAAGTTGATGCTCGTGACGTAACTGCGATTGATCCAGTAAGTCTTATAGCATTTGACAAGGTTCTTATAACTGCTGAAGCAGTTAAGCAAGTTGAGGAGATGCTGGCATGATGACTGAAGAGCGTCTACTAAAAGTTCTACGTGCTCCACATATCTCTGAGAAAGCAACTATGGCTGCAGAGAAAGCGAATACTATCGTTTTCAAAGTAGCAAAAGATGCAACTAAAAGAGAAATCAAAGCAGCAGTAGAAAAGCTATTTGAAGTTGAAGTTAAGACTGTAAATACTCTTATTCTTAAGGGTAAGACCAAGCGTCAAGGTCAACGTGAAGGCCGTCGTTCAGACGTGAAAAAAGCCTACGTTACTTTGAAAGAAGGACAGGATCTTGACTTCGTTGGCGGTGCGGAATAACAGGAGTAGTTTAGAATGGCTATTGTTAAATGTAAGCCGACTTCCCCTGGTCGTCGTCACTTAGTTAAAGTTGTTAACGCTGACCTTCACAAGGGTAAGCCATACGCTCCACTTTTAGAGAAAAACTCTAAAAATGGTGGTCGTAACAACAACGGTCGTATTACAGTACGTCACATCGGTGGTGGTCATAAACACCATTATCGTTTAATTGACTTTAAGCGTACTAAAGACGGTATCCCAGCGAAAGTTGAGCGTATCGAATACGATCCAAACCGTAGCGCAAACATTGCTCTAGTTCTGTACGCAGACGGCGAGCGTCGCTACATCATTGCACCAAAAGGCATCCAAGCGGGTGACCAATTACAATCTGGTGTTGATGCGCCTATCAAAGCAGGTAACACTCTGCCGATGCGCAACATCCCAGTAGGTTCTACAGTTCACTGTGTTGAATTGAAACCAGGTAAGGGTGCACAAATTGCTCGTTCTGCAGGTGCATACGCACAAATCGTCGCTCGCGACGGTGCATATGTAACTCTACGCCTACGTTCAGGTGAAATGCGCAAAGTTCTTTCTGAAGGCCGTGCTACGGTCGGTGAAGTTGGTAACTCTGAGCATATGCTACGTGAACTAGGTAAAGCTGGCGCAAATCGCTGGCGTGGTGTTCGTCCAACCGTTCGCGGTGTGGTAATGAACCCAGTAGATCACCCACATGGTGGTGGTGAAGGCCGTACTTCTGGTGGCCGTCACCCTGTTTCACCTTGGGGTATGCCTACTAAAGGCTTTAAGACACGTAAGAACAAGCGCACCGACAAGTACATTGTACGTCGTCGTAATAAATAATCTATAAAGAGGAATCGCC
>LLEJ01000060.1_pt1 | contig 14906 bp, 8 predicted proteins | sample 595831 | NCBI WGS metagenome assembly LLEJ01 (sample SAMN02919310, study PRJNA255460) | bioreactor metagenome | biome: chemostat; feature: culture 2011_10.1; material: sediment; isolation source: day101 10degC chemostat 2011 inoculated with Wadden Sea sediment taken from... | place: Germany: Bremen ... | reverse complement strand
GATGCATTAGTGTTAATGACCCTTCTTAAAGCCGAGGGTCACCTAGCCAACTGACGTTGTTAGTGAATAACTATTGTTCACAATATCTATTTACCAATCGCAATTATTGCGGTTGGTTTTTTTTATTAGAACGCCCACCAAAATGCCTGATAAAAATGCTTCTTTGCATTTGCTTCAATGATTAACCCATTGCTAGATATCAATTTATCAAAAGGCCAAGTCATGACCTCTTGTATCGATGCCCTCAATGCCGCCATATTGCTTATGTGACGTTTATCAGAATAAGAAATTTTAAGATCTCGATTTATGCCATGAGCCCATGTGAGCATTTTCTGACCAACCGGAAGCGTGTCTTGTACTGCAAACAAATGGTCACTTAATATGAGAGTACGACTGTCTGGATCGCAGAACATGACCTTACGTGGCTGATCAAATCCCAATAGCGCCGTTTGAAACAGGTCATTTTTCCATGTTAAAGGTGCATAATTGGATAACGCGCCGTCGAAATTAATATCTGAGCGTTTTTGTATCAGAGTGGGTGTCGCATAAAAAAGTGCGTCTGGGTAGGTGAGCCACCATTCGGATAGATACTGATGATAACTTGGAGAGGCACAAATGACAGATTTGACAGAACCAAGTCTAGAGAGTTCGTGCTGCAATGGTATGCCTAAATCGATAGGGTTGTGTATTACGATTGACCCGTCTATCAGCCGAATAACCACCATTCTGTGTAGGTGCGATAAACCAAACTTGGTGTAGTACATATCGGCATACCATAGCCTATTTGATGTCCATTCCTTTAGAATCATTTGGTTTCCGTGATAGTAAAATTAGCGTTCCCATCCGTTTTACCATTCCCGTGAAATCGGAAATCGCGTGGTATGAGACCCCCACTTTCGTGGGGATAACGAGACCAAATAGAAAAGTGACGAAACCAGTTAAAAAATCCCGCGTCTACCTATGGGAACGATTCTATCAATAACCCATTAGATTGAGCAAATTTTCGGCAGTTTCTATTGCTTCTTTTCTATTGGCTATATTCAGCTTTTGATAAAGATTACGAATGTGTGTTTTGATTGTTGTCCCTGCCACATCTAACTCTTGTGCAATTTGCTCGTTACTGAAACCAGAGTAGATCAAGCCTAACACCTGCCATTCTCGGTGGGTTAATGGACTGGTTCTAACCAACTCCGGAATATTCGGATGATTAAGAAGCTTGTCGATGAACTCCTCATCAAAATGAATAGAGCGGCTGCGCTGCTTACTCGATATGTCTTTTACAAGCTGTTGTGCTCTATGTTTTTCGAGATCGCCTAACGTTGATTTACTCATCAGCTTTTGTAGCAGGTGATCAATAGAAGCACCATCAATTAAGAAGTTACCTATCATTCCCGTCTGATTTGTCATGCTTAATGCGGCTTTAAGCATATCGCTAGCCCGTTCTTCATCGTTCTGTTTTATGGCAAGGATAGCATCCACAATAAGATTTCTGTTTATATCGGTGATGAGTTTTGAAGCTTCGGCTTCATTTTGTAAAAATGTTAAGCTTATTTTTGCCTCATCATATTGACCAACATAGATCTGCGCTCTGGTAATATTTCGCCATTGAAGCTGCAAAAAGTGGTTTTTTGCTTCAACTGGTCGATTTGCTTTTATTAACCATTGCTCCGTGGATTCGACATCGTTGCGTGCTTGCCAATAAAGTATTAAGGAAAGCGATGCGTTAGCTGTCCAGTCTAGGTGATAGGTTGACTGTTCCAATAGGTGTTCTATCTGTTCGATAAACCTTGCGGCTTTATCAAGTTCACCTCGACCAATAGCAATACGAGCCAACATAGAATAGCTGTGTAAATGTTTACTAGGATCGGCCTTTCCTAGTACATCAATCCCTTTGTAAGAACACTCTTCTGCTTCGTCTAAGCGATTCCAACACCAGAGTATCTGCGCTCTAGAACGCAGCAGAAACTCGTGGAGAGGCAGTTGTTGAAGCTTCTGCTCTTCAATGAGTTTAAAGGCATTATCTTGCATCTCAAATGCGGCTTGTACAAATCCTTGTGCGACTAATATTTCACTTTGTTGTAACAGTGCCCACAATGCTTGATGATATAATTGATGTTGACGGGCCAGTTTCTCGGTTTGTTGCATCAGAGGCAATGCGCGATCTAATTGACCCAATACATGGTTAACTTCACCAACAATGGAAGTGGCAACAATCCGGCTACGATAGATAGTGGTATCTAACTGGCTTAATGCCAATTCAGCCAGTTCAAGAGCAAGCACAGGGTCATTTTTATTAATCGCAACTTGTGCGAGTAAGGCGTTTACTTGACCTTGGTCGTTAGTGCTGAGAATTATCTTTCTGCTTTTCATCTCGGAAAGAGAAATGGTTAACATATCTTCTACTTTGTTGTATCGGTGCTGGCTCTGAGATAGCCACGCTCGCAATAGAGATAGCTTCATATTGCTATACAAAAAGTCTTTATCTAATTGATTGATCGCATTTTCCAATACAATCAGCTCGCCATGATTAAACATCTTCCAACCAGAGTTGGTAATGATCTTAGCAATAAGAGCGTCATCTTTTGCCTTTTGAGCATGACGAAGAGCTTGATATGGAATATCTAACTTAAGCCAGGCTACCGCGGCTTTTTGGTGCAACTTAACTTCTTCATTTGCTATGCGTGCTTTTCTTTGATGCGCAAGAAACTCGCCAAAGAGGTGGTGGAATCGGTACCAATCTTGCTCACCTTCTAAGTGATAGATAAAGAGTCCAAAACGATTGAGTGATTCAATCATGCCGAGGGAATCTTCCCTATCGGTGAGGTCTGTCACCAAGGCGTCATTAAATGTCTCTAGCACTGAACATTGCATCAGAAAATACTTCGTATCTTCATCGAGTAAATCAAAGACTTCTTCAATCAAGTAGTCCCATAAATGCGCATGGTTAAACTGAGAAACAGATTCTGCTGATTGCGCAAGTGTCCGCTTATGATGCTGTGCTTGTAGGGCGATCAATTGCAGAGCCGAAGGCCAACCTTCGACGTAGGTTTGTAAGTTTGAGGCCGTAGCATCATCGATGCCTTCAGAGACGCGCTGATTAAAAAATCGGGTTGTTTCTTCGGTGTCGAAGGCGAGTAAACCATTGTCGATTTCGATCATGAGATCTCTAACCCTTAGGTTAGCCGTTCCCAAAGGTGGTGTACTCCTACTAGTGACAACAAGTGTCATGTTGTCAGGCATGTTTTTTAAGAAAAAACGCATGGCTTCGTGGATCTCATCTGAATCGATAAGATGATAATCATCCAACACCACATAAAACTCATTGCGATAATCAGAGAGTTCAACAAAAACTTCGCCAAAGAGTGAGTGAAGTGAGGAGAACTGTCGCCTCTCCGCCAATGTTTGCGAACTGGGACATCTTCCCTCTGTTGCTTTGTTAATAGCCTGAATGAAATAGTTCACAAAACGAGATGGGTCGTTATCACTCTCGTCTATGCTATACCAACCTACGGCACTTTTATTTGCCAACCACTGGGCAGCCATGGTGGTTTTGCCGTATCCCGCAGGCGAACGAAAAAGTACAAGCTTATAGAAAGGCGCTTGTTGCAGTAAATCTAGTACTCGTGGTCTGACTATCGCGTTATGCAAACGACCGGGTCTAGTTAATTTTGAAGGTATCAACATATTTATATTCAATGAGTTATTTTGAACTGGGTGAGTCACCCGGTTTTTAGTATTTAGACAGTAGAAAGGGCTACTTATACGCCTATTTTTCTCGGTTAAGTTAATCCTACGTTAAGGGTCCCCCTGTCGTACATGACTATTCTCAAATATGTATGACGCAGCGCATGTAAATGATCATCTACGCCCCATAATTGAGTCGTTTGTCACATTATGACTAGGATATGATGTAATTAATTATTTCATCTGTACATATTAGTATGGCTGAAACAATTCTAAGCTTTAATTATTTTGTGACCAAATCGACATATTTTAGTTACTTTTTTCGATAGGTCATTTTTAGCCGATTTATGGCTAATTGAGGTAAAGAGATGTACACGTGAGCTGAATCACTTAAGTTTATTAAATTAACCGTAGTAGTGTGATTTAGATCTTGAATTGTGTAGGAGTAGGTATCTACGCCCTAACTACTCCTCCTCCGATACCACGTTTATGGGAGGATGTTCTGCTACTTAAGTCAATGCAGGATATGCCACAGATAAATTGATAATTAATGAGATTTCGCTATGAAACCAACTCAACAAAAGAAATTTGATAAAGCTTCTTTCCAAGCTAATGTTAAGAAACATCTAAGTGCAACTTATGCGACCACAATAGAACACGCTGACTCTCGTGCTTGGTATCTAGCAATGGGACGCGCATTGGCTGAATTGACCACACTTGACCTATTAGAAACGGAAAATGACAAGGCTATTCAAAACGCGAAGAGCGTTAACTATCTTTCTCTAGAATTTTTAATCGGTCGCCTAACAGGTAATAACCTGATTAGTATGGGTTTGTACGGACAAATTACAGACGCAATGACTGAACTTGGTCAGAACCTTTCTGACCTGCTTGAAGAAGAACGAGACCCATCACTAGGTAATGGTGGTTTGGGTCGTCTTGCTGCATGTTTCATGGATTCGTGTGCAGCTCAAGAATTTCCAACCATTGGTTATGGCCTTCATTATGAATATGGCCTATTCAAACAATCTTTTGAACAAGGCCATCAAAAAGAAGCACCTGACGCGTGGCGCGGTGTTGAAGGCTACCCATGGGAAGTTGCTCGTCCTGAATATGCACAGCAAATTGGTTTTTATGGCCATGTTGATTCTGAGTTTGTTAACGGTGTAGAAAAACGTCGTTGGGTACCAGGTATGCAGGTCCAAGGTATGCCTTGGGATCTTCCAATCGTCGGTTACGAAAGTAATACGGTTTATCCATTGCGCCTTTGGGAATGTCGTGCAATTGCCCCATTCTCCCTAGAAAGTTTTAACAATGGTGATTACTTTGAAGCACAGCATGCGTTGATCGACTCGGGTAACATTACTAAAGTACTTTATCCGAACGATAACCACGAAAAGGGTAAAACACTTCGTCTAATGCAGCAGTATTTCCACAGTGCAGCATCAATGGCAGACATTCTACGTCGTCATGACGCGGCGGGTCATAAAATAGTCGACTTACCTAAATATGAAACCATTCAGCTTAACGATACGCACCCAACGATCGCTATTCCTGAATTGATGCGTATTCTGATGGATGAGCGTGATCTTTCTTGGGATGCCGCATGGGCTATTTGTTCAAAAACGTTTGCTTATACAAACCATACGTTATTGCCAGAAGCACTGGAAACGTGGAGTGAATCACTTATTCAGCGTCTTCTTCCTCGTCATATGGAAATCATCTATCAGATTAACCACTTATTCCTAGCCGATGTACGTGCTAAGTGGCCTGGTGATGTTGAAAAACAACGTAAGCTTTCTATTATTCAAGAAGGCTTCCACCGTATGGTGCGTATGGCAAACCTATGTGTTGTTGGTTCATACGCGGTAAACGGTGTTGCGGCTCTTCACTCTGCACTGGTTAAGCGCGATCTATTCCCTGAGTTCAATGAGCTATATCCAAACAAGCTACAAAACGTAACGAACGGTGTGACTCCTCGTCGTTGGTTGAAGTTCTGTAACCCTGGCCTTTCGGACTTAATCTCTGAGAAAATTGGCACTGAGTGGCCAGCCGATCTTGACCAGCTGACACAAGTAGCAAAATTTGCAGAAGATAAAACGTTCCAAAAACGATACATGGCTGTTAAGAAAGAAAACAAGCAGCGTCTAGCCAACTGGGTACAAGAAAACATGGGTATTGAACTTGATACCAATGCCATCTTTGATGTCCAGATTAAGCGTCTTCATGAATACAAACGTCAGCATCTAAACTTGCTGCACATTCTATCTTTGTATCATCGTTTATTGAACGAACCGACATTTGATATGGCACCACGTGTTGTATTTTTTGCAGCAAAAGCGGCGCCGGGTTACCACCTTGCTAAAGAGATTATTTACGCGACAAACAAAGTGGCAGAGAAGATCAACAATGACAAACGTGTTAATCACAAGCTCAAGGTTGTATTTATCCCAGACTACCGTGTAAGCATGGCGGAAATCATTATTCCTGCTGCTGACGTCTCCGAGCAAATCTCTACCGCAGGTAAAGAAGCGTCTGGTACAGGCAACATGAAGATGGCTCTAAACGGCGCGTTAACTATCGGTACGATGGATGGTGCAAACGTGGAGATTCGTGAAGAAGTAGGTGATGAAAATATCTACATCTTTGGCTTGGATGTTGATGGTGTGGAAGCTCTACGAGCGAGTGGCTATAACCCATTTGACTACTACAACTCAGATCCATTATTGAAAGCATCATTGGATCTACTTCTGAGCGATGAGTTCACACCAGGCCAACCCGGTAAGCTTCGTGCGACATTTGACAGCTTGTTAGATGGTGGTGACCCTTATCTATGTCTTGCTGATTTCTCTTCTTATGTGAAAGCACATGAAGATATGGATACACAGTACCGTGACCAAGAAGGTTGGGCACGTAAAGCGATATTGAATACAGCACTGGTCGGCAAATTCAGTTCTGACCGTTCAATTCGTGACTATGTAAATAATATCTGGAAACTAGAATCCGTTAAGCGCTAGTTATAAGATCAAAGCCAAGGTAGAGATTATCTTGGCTTTGATACCCAATCCATTAGCCGTTTTCATCTTGTTGAGTTGTTGGACAAAGACTTCTACTGGATTTGGTATCTATTGCGTACCCCTACTGAAATGAAGATGCTAATGCAACTTCGGAGAAAATAATGAAACAACAATCAGCACTAAAACAAGTCGCTGAAATAGCTAGAATTGCAGATAGTTATGTCAGTGCATGGGGAGAAGATGCGACCGTTAAAGACGAGACCATCCGTCGACTGCTTGCGTCTCTAGGTTACGATACATCGAGTGATGAAAAGTTACTCAAATCTGCCGAAAAAAAGCATAAGAAAGATGTATTAGATTCTGTGCTTGTTGTTCGTGGTAGTGATCAACCTGTTGAAGTGAGTTTGAACTTAGGCGTTAGTGCACGTGAAAGCGAATTTAGCTGGCGTTTGGAAACAGAGCAAGGCGAAGTACTTGAAGGGTATTTACAATCTCAAATTGTTAGAGATGAACGCGCTGAAGGCGGGTCATTGGTATTTCAATTGCCGAATCTTGCTTGGGGTTATCACAAGCTGATTGTTAGCCGTAAACGCCGTAAGACACCTTATGAGATGACATTGATTGTGACCCCAACGGCTTGTTACAAACAAGAGCAGATCGAAGCGGGTAAAAAAATGTGGGGGCCGAGTGTACAACTCTATACTCTGCGTACTCAGCACAATTGGGGTATTGGTGATTTTGGGGACCTTAAACAGCTTGTCGCTGAAGTGGCGTCCCGCGGTGGTGATTTCGTTGGCTTAAACCCTATTCACTCGCTGTTTCCTGCTAATCCAGAAGGTGCTAGCCCGTACAGCCCATCTTCACGTCGTTGGTTGAACGTGCTTTATATAGACGTAAGTTCAGTCCCTGAGTTCGTATTAAGCGTTGAAGCACAGCAAAAAGTTGGCAGCACGGACTTCCAACATCGATTGCAAAGAGTTCGCGATGCTCATTGGGTTAATTATACTGAAGTTGCTGATCTAAAGATGAGTGTTTTACCTCTTCTTTATGACGAATTTAAAACACGTCACTTAGATAAAGAAAGTGAGCGTGCAGCTGAGTTTTTGGCCTTCATTGAAGAAGGTGGAGCAAGCCTAAAACATCAAGCAGCCTTTGATGCGTTACACAGCAAGTTACACAAAGAAGATTCTTCGGTTTGGGTTGGCCTGTTTTCCCTGAACAGTACCGTCATTTTGATAACGCCGCTGTTCAAAAGTTTATCGCGGACAATCAAGAATTAGTTCAGCTGTATTTTTATCTTCAATGGGTGGCAGATAGCCAGATCCATGAAGCGCAGGTATTGGCTGAAGAGAAAGGCATGTCCGTTGGTCTTTATCGAGATTTGGCCGTTGGTGTTGCTGATTCTGGGTCTGAAACTTGGGCAGACGATGGTGTTCTCGTTCAAGGTGCAAGCATCGGTGCTCCACCTGATGTATTGGGACCGCTTGGCCAAAACTGGGGGCTGCCACCACTTAACCCTCTGGTCCTGCAAGAAACCAGTTATGATGCGTATATAAAACTGCTTCGAGCCAATATGAAGCATTGTGGTTCACTTCGAATTGATCACGTACTAGGGCTGTTACGTCTCTGGTTAATCCCTAAAGGTGAAGGTGCAACAGAAGGGGCCTATATCTACTATCCAGTAGAGGATATGCTTGCCATTCTTGCGCTTGAATCTCATCGACATCAGTGCTCAGTGATTGGTGAAGATTTAGGTACCGTACCTGATGAGATAGTGGATATTCTTGCGGATGCTGGTGTGCATTCATACAAGGTGTTCTTCTTTGAAGTCGCGGAGGATGGTGGTTATTATTCTCCAGCGCATTACAAAGATCAGTCTATGTCCGCTCTTTGTACGCACGATATGCCGACATTACGTGGTTTCTGGCACTGCGATGACCTAAAGATGGGCAAAGAACTTGGTTTATATCCAGATGAAAAGCAGCTTGAAGTTCTATTTGATGACCGTTTAAAGTGTAAGCAAGAGATACTTAATAGTGTTGCTTGGCATGGCCGCTTACCGGACTGCGTAGGAAGAGATGCAACCTTAGTCGCAATGGATCAACACCTAAGTGAGGCATTGCAGCTTCACCTTGCTTCTGGTTCTTCAACCCTGTTGAGTGTTCAGCTAGAAGATTGGCTAGAAATGGATAAGCCCGTCAATATTCCAGGCACTGTCAATGAATATCCTAACTGGCGTCGCAAGCTTTCTGTTGGGTTAGATGACATATTTGCTCGCGAAGAAGTGAATAGGATTGCAAGAAGACTTACAGAAGTGCGTCAGGAAGCTGGAAGATAGGTCAATTTCTCGTAGAAAATATCGATCAAGTCACTCCACATTTTCCGAGAGTCCGATAGAATGGGATTCGCTAATACCCGCTTTTAGCGGGTATTTTTGGTAAGTAAGAAATATTAACTTACGTTAGTTGTTAGTGCTTTATCAGTTATGGGAAATTCTCACTTTAGTCTGTCTATTATTAATGATTGAAGAAGACAATGTGAGAATAAATATTATTGCATCGGGAGACGACAGTTGAAAAAAACAGAGATTTCAAAAGAAACACAAACGTTTGATCAGCTTTCTAAAGCAGCATTTGCGGATCCGTTTTCATTCTTAGGGCCGTATCATCATGCCGACAATGTTCCTTTACGAGTTTGGATACCAGGCGCGAGTAAAGTTGAGTTAGTTGTGGGTGATGAACCTCGCGTAGAACTAGAAAGAATCAGTAGCGATGGTTTTATCTTAAAGCAAGACAGGGATTTAAGATTTACGCATTATAAATTGGCTGTGGATTGGAATGGAACAGAGCAAATCCTCGATGACCCTTACCAATATCACGGATTATATAGAGAATTCGAAGAGCTGCATTCCCCTGTTAAAATGTATCATTACATGGGTGCACAATTAGTTACCATGGAGCGTGATGGCGAGCAAGTGAACGGTACTCGTTTCTTAGTTTATGCCCCGCATGCCTCCGCGGTCAGCCTTATCGGTCCGTTTAACTCATGGGATGGCCGTCGCAATCCTATGCAGCGTTTAGATTATGGTATTTGGGGATTATTCGTCCCTGATCTACCAGAAGGTGCTCAGTATAAATATGAGATTAAAGGTCCTAATGGTGAAGATTTACCGCACAAAGCGGATCCATGGGGTTTTCATGCAGAGCAGTACCCTTCCTTTTCTTCTGTGGTTTACGATCATAATCGCTACGATTGGAAGGATCAGAAATGGCAGGGCAGAGAAGTAACCGAGAAACGAAAAGAAGCGCTCTCTTTTTATGAGTTACACGCCGGTTCATGGAAGCGAAATAAGGAAGGTAACTTTCTCAACTATCGTGAATTAGCCGCTGAATTGGTTCCGTATCTGAGTGACTTAGGTTATACCCACGTAGAGTTGATGCCTATTTCAGAGTATCCATTCTATGGTTCTTGGGGTTATCAACCGGTTGGCCTATTTGCCCCAACAAGTCGTTTTGGTTCACCCGATGACTTTAAGTTTTTTGTGGATGCATGTCACGAGGCTGGTATCGGTGTCGTACTCGATTGGGTTCCTGCTCACTATCCTGCTGATAGCCATGGTTTGGCTAACTTTGATGGCACGCCACTGTATCATGATCCCGATCCTCGCCGTGGTTGGCATCAAGACTGGAATTCATACATATATGATGTAGGTCGCGAGCACGTTCGTCGTTTCTTAGTATCGAATGCGCTCTATTGGTTTGAACAGTTCCATATTGATGGTATTCGTGTGGATGCCGTCGCTTCGACTCTTTACTTAGATTATTCTCGTAGCCATGATCAATGGATTCCAAACCAAGATGGCGGTAATGAAAACTACGATGCGATAGCGATGTTTAAATGGGTAAACGAAGAGGTTTATCGACATTTCCCGAATGCAATGACAATTGCTGAAGAATCAACGGCTTTCCCAGGTGTTTCCGCACCTACATTTATGGGTGGTTTAGGCTTCGGATTTAAGTGGAATATGGGTTGGATGCACGATAGCTTGTCTTACGTGCAAGAAGATCCGGTTCATCGAAAATATCATCACAACACCATCACATTCCCTCTTATCTATGCGCACAGTGAGAACTACGTGTTGTCACTCTCTCATGATGAGGTGGTTTATGGTAAGCGTTCAATCCATAACAAAATGCCGGGTGATGAATGGCAACAGACCGCTAATTTGAGAGCGTATTTGGGTTATATGTATGGTCAGCCAGGTAAGAAATTGAACTTCATGGGCACGGAGTTTGGTCAAACTTCAGAGTGGAATCATGATGAACAATTAGAGTGGCACTTGCTTGAGTTTTCTCGTCATCAGGGTGTGCAAGCACTTACTCGTGATTTAAATCACTTGTATAGCGGTGAACCCGCGATGCACGATCAAGATTGTGATCCAAAAGGCTTTGAGTGGCGTTTACAAGATGCAGACGATGCCAGTATTTTGGCTCATGAACGTATCAGTGAATCTGGCGAGCGTATACTTGTGATCACCAACTTTACTCCTGTACCGCATGAGAGTTTTCGCTTAGGTGTTCCGAATAAAGGTATGTATGAGTTATTGCTAAATACTGATGATGAGAAATACAATGGCAGTGGTTTTGAAGTACTTAAGTCAGTGAAAACGGACAAGGTCGAAAGCGAGGGTTTAAATGACTCACTGTCTTTACATCTTCCTCCGTTGTCGACGCTATTTTATAAATTAGTGTAAGTATACTGAATACATTGACACTGTGTTGTATGGATAACGCCTTCTACTGATAAAGTGGGAGGCGTTTTTTTAGGCTTTGAAACGTTGCGGACACGCTGCCTATTGTGATCTCATTTGCCAGCCACACGGGTATTCTTCCATTAGGGTTTGCATAAGCAGTATATGAGATATGAGTCATACCATTGCTGAGTTTCTGCACTGTCCAATTTGCCTGCACATCGGTAATTCGAACTAATCCAGTTTGTTTTGGCAAGGATTGATGGGCGTCTTTAACCGTAAGTATCAGCGTGTTTTTATCAGGTTGGGAGATCGTAGAATAGGTAATCATGTCCCTGTTAGAGGTAGGCCATGGGGCGGAAAATATGGTTTGAACCAAATATTCGTTAGGTGAAATTCTTTTTAAGATAGTCGCTTCTTTAGCGTGAGCAACCCATTTCGATACGCTTTCTGCGTCGCTCAATAATCTCATGCAGGCTTCTAAAGAGGTCATGGTGACCATTTGCGCTCGGATCTCAATTAACCCAATCTGTCGTTCTCGCTTATGGATTATGATGCCATTATCGGTCAATACTGGCTGCCAGGACTCTTCAGCTAGCACATTGGATGCGGGCAAAAGGGAAAGAAGTATTAACCAAATCAAACCAACTCGACTGCGCAAATTTACCTATCCTTGCATAACGTAACTGAAATTAAAGGTGGATATCGTCTAAGTCGTGCGGTATCCGTTTGATCACAAACGTACTTGGCTTGGTATTACATCAAGTTTAGGCTTGAAAGAATAAAGATCCCTAAAGTGCAACTAAAAAGTGAGGCGACAGTAGTCAGTGCAATGATATTTGCCGCTAATGAAGCGTTTCCACCCATCGCTCTCGCCATGACGTAACTCGCTGCGGCTGTTGGTGCGGAGCTCATAAAGAAGATAATGCCTAACTCCACGCCTCGGAAACCAAAAAAAACGGCAGTAACGGTTATCAACATTGGGGCAATAATAAGTTTATTAGTGGTAGCAAACCAGGTCGTCAGCTGGTCGTTTTTGAGGGATTTCATATTCAATGACCCTCCTGTACACAGCAGCGCTAAGGGCAGCGTCATTCGAGCAAAATACTGACCAGCATCCATGACCATATTTGGCACAGGTACGGCAAAGAAATAGAACGCTAAACCAAGCATAATAGAGATCACTAGTGGGTTCCTAGTGATGGTTTTAATGATGACTCCCACGGCTTGAAAGCGGTTGCCCTCATCTTGTTTGGGGCTTAATGCGATAACCGCAAGAATATTGTACAAGATAGTCATTGGTGCCACATAAATAGCGGCAAGGGCGACACCAGTGTCGCCGTAAGCATTGGCGATATAAGCCAGTCCAATAATTGCCGTGTTTGCTCTGTAGCTCCCTTGGATTGTTACGCCGTTGTCGTCTGAATGGGGGAAGAGACGTTTCGTTAAGATGAAAACGAGAATAAAGAAGATGAGATTGGCTGTGATGCCGTATCCGATGAGCGCCGTACTATTGGAAAAATCGTGTTCTGAGCCCACAATACTCAAAAACAACAGGGCTGGCAGTGTGACTTGAAAGACAAGTTTTGAAGCAACATCGATAAATGAATCGTTGATAAGTGCGATGCGTTTGAATACCACCCCAAGCAACAACATAAGGCAAATAGGTCCAGTGATAGAGACGGAAAACAGTAGCTGTTCAATAAAGCTGCCCATAAAAATCCTTTTGGGGGAGTGATTTATCGCGGTTTGTCATTGTTGCATACCTATCAACGAATGAAAACTGAGATCAAAAATCAAGATGTTTCGAAAATGTTACTAGAACTTTAAAGCTAAACTGATATAGTGCATTCAGTCTAAAATTGGCGGAAATAAAGTAGGTAGTAACGTGAGTGGGAAAATTTACTTCAATACAGCAGGCAAGTTTAGTATTAAGAAAAAACTGATCAATGTAACGACTCGTCTTCACCATACTATTGCCCCTAATCATGCCAAAAAAACCGCCAGAAAGTTACTGCTTACTCCCATAAGAAGTCGGCCATTCAATGATGAACCAGAAGGTTTGGTGCACGGCGAAGTTGAAACGTCTGAAGGAGCAATTAAGACCTATTCGTTGGGAAGTGGTCCAACATGGGTCCTTACGCACGGTTGGTCCGGTACCTCTAGTCAATTCTATCCGCTGATGGAACATATCGCGTCAAAAGGTTTTACTGCATTTGCTTACGATCATCCAGGACATGGTAAAAGCGGTGGTGCTTATGGGCATATTCCTGTGTTTGTATTTTGCCTAGAGAAGGTACTAGATAGTGTGAATGAAGTGGCAGGACTTGTAGGCCACAGCATGGGAACGGCATCAGCGCTTGAGTGTAAACATGTAAAAATAGCGAACTGTCCAATGCTTCTGATTGCTCCGGTATTAGACTATTTAGACAATCTATTTGGCAGCGTTGAGCGGTCAGGTTATTCGATAAAGTTATTCAAAGACGTTGTCACAGAAATATCCCAGCAATATCATTACCCTATCCATATTATTGACCCGTATCAACACTTACTGAACCGAGATGCTCAAACTATAATTGTGCACGATGAGGCCGATAAATTTACGAAATTTTCGGTTTCTAAGCAGGCATCGGAAGAAGGGGTGAAAGTGACGTTAGTTGCAACAACTGGACAAGGTCATGGGCGAGTGATGAAATGCCAACAAGTGATGGATAGTTTTGATCGATTGATTTAGGTAACGGTTCTGTATGATCGAATTTGGTAGCAATGAGTACAAAAAGGTCAGCGTTACTATGGCGTTGGGCTCGTTTCTTATTTTTTGTAATCTCTACCTTTTCCAACCTATTCTGCCTCACCTCGCTAAAGAACTTGCTATCAGTGCGACTCAGGTTAATTGGATATTCGCTTCAACGACCTTAACCCTGTCTCTATTCCTTGTACCTTGGGCATTAGTTTCTGAATCCTTTGGCCGAAAAAAAGTGATGTTAATCGGGCTTTTTGTTCCGCCTATCATCAATATCATCATGCTGGTAGATTCGAGTTTTTATAGCATGGTTATCGCACGAGCATCCATGGGAGTAGCGTTGGCTGCCTTCGCTTCTGTTGCCGTTGCGTATATGGCAGAGGAGATGTCTCCAGCGGCGCTAACACAAGCCGTAGGAGGGTATATCGCCGCTAACTCTCTAGGTGGTATTACTGGAAGAATTGTCGGTGGCGTGCTCACCGATTTTTTCAGTTGGCAAGTCGCCGCGATTATTATTGCAATAGCAACGTTAGCGGGTGGTTTTGCGGTACTGAAGAACCTTCCTGCGCAAAAACACTTTAAACCGCAACGAGGTGTGTTTTTCCACCACAATCGCCAGTTGATACAACATCTGAGAAATCGAGAAGTCTGGTTTGCCATGCTCATCGGTGGTTTTAACTTTGCTCTCTTCGTTAATCTGTTTTCAGTGATC
>LLEJ01000059.1_pt1 | contig 15002 bp, 14 predicted proteins | sample 595831 | NCBI WGS metagenome assembly LLEJ01 (sample SAMN02919310, study PRJNA255460) | bioreactor metagenome | biome: chemostat; feature: culture 2011_10.1; material: sediment; isolation source: day101 10degC chemostat 2011 inoculated with Wadden Sea sediment taken from... | place: Germany: Bremen... | reverse complement strand
TAAAGCTTAACGTGAAGTTCAATGTGACGAACCCCTACACTGGTGACGTTTTAGAGTTTGAAAGGCGTCTAGCGAGAGTCAGTGTAGTTCGAAGTCGTACGAGTAAAGAGCCTCTTTATCGCCCTGTTATAGAGCTTAAGATGAAGATAGGTGACGTTGAAATAGAAACAGAAGCGAGCCTGACAGACAGAGGTAATTTTAGTACCCCAATTTTGATTGGTAAGACATTTCTAAAACAGAATGCTTGGGTATTTGCAGGTTATGATTATTTACAGGAGCAACCGAAAGCAACCCTTATTGGTCGTGAAGAGACAATGATGGTGAATGGTCTTGTGATGAATGTCAGTATTTCAATGGAAAGTAAATCGTCTGTTTTACATGCCACGAATATCAAGATAGACAAAAAGGCAAAAAAAGTCCGCTTTGATACCAATGACAAAGAGGGAAACAGTAAGTCATTCACTCTCCCTCTGATAGGTATGATTAAATTTGGTGATATTGAGCGTCCAGAGGTCTATATCCCAGTAAAAGGTGAAAACCACTTTGATACTAATCTGCATGTTTATTTAAAAGATCGCTCCAACAGTTCTAGTCAATTGAGATTAGGCAAAGAAGCGCTGAGTAAAAACTTTGTCATTAGTGCCAGTGAAAAAAATCTGTTGGATAAGCCCAAAGAGAAATTCACTCAACGAGTTAAAGATAAGAACCCACTTGTGGTCTCTCCAGAAGAGTTAATTTTAGTCGATGGTATAGAGGTAAACGCAAAGCCTGATCTGAGAGTGAAGACCCCTGTCCTCAAGGTGACCAGTTTTGAAATATCGAGCGCTGACAAGGGCGAACATGTCACCTATTTCTTAGAAGATGATGAAGGCGATAAGAAGAAATTTGTTAAATCTATTCTTCGAAAAATCAAAGTTGGTGACTCAATAAGACCCGTGATTGAGGTCAGACTTGAGGCTGACGGAAAATATACCGAATATGACATCGCGCTAGAAACCCTAGATAAAAATGAGGAACAGATTTTTCTAATAGGGCAGAAAACAAAGAAAGGTGGTGTGATAATTAATACGCGGACGGACCTATTGCTAGAGTCTCACGATTTAGTCAAGGCGGGTTATATTGAAAACGCCACGGTCGAAGGGTTAAGTTTTCCGGTGAAGTTAGATACAGGCGCGGATGTCAGTTCAATGAATGCCCAAGAGATCAAATTATACCACAAAGAGGGTAAAGACATGGTCGACTTTGTGTATGAGAACAAACAAGGCGACAAAAAATCGTTTACCCGACAAGTCGTGAGAATGATGACCGTTAAAGCGAAGGAAGGGGAAAAAGCCAATCACAGACCAGTAGTGAAGATGGATGTACAGATTGGTGATATACGTAAGAAGGTCAAAGTTAACCTACAAGACCGCTCTCGATTTGGTTACAGTATGATCCTTGGTGAAAACTTTCTGCGTCATGGTGTGGTCGTTACCAGTGATAGCAAGTTTCTGCTGGGTGGGTCTGAAAAAGATATAAAACAGTAATGTTAGAGAATCGATCCAAAAACCTAGGTAACGCGTTTCCTTGTGCGATGCGTGCTTGGCATCAACATGAACAGCCACTGTTGCAGTGGCTGTTTAAACAAACCAACGACAGACAACTTTCTCAGGATATCCTGCAAGATGTGTTTATTAAAATAATGCATCAGCAAGCGACGTTTTGTGAGGTGACAAATACGAAGGCATGGTTGTTTCGCGTGGCTAAGAACTTGTTTATTGATCATACAAGAAAGCGCACATTTCAGCAGATAAGTGCCGATGTTGAACAGGAAGAAATAAATTTAGAGCCCGTTGATCTTCTTGCCTTGAGTTGTCTTCCACGAGTGATCTCTGAACTTGATAAAGCGGACCGAGCCATTATTGTGGCATGTGATTTAGAAGGCGTCAGTCAGCAAGCGTTTGCCGTTGAACATGGGCTGACCCTTGCGGCGACGAAATCTCGAATTCGTCGTGCAAGAGACAAATTGAAACGACAGATAGAACTTTCTTGCCAAGTAAAGTTAGACGAGAATCAACAGGTTTGTTGTTTTACTCGTCGAGGCTAAAATAAATGTCATTTTTTATGAATCCTTTTTAAAACCGCTTCGTCTTTAAGACAAAGCGGTTTTATTTTATAGGGTTTATATGTTTCAAATGTTCACTGATTTAGCATCATGGTTGGTGTTTGATCTGCTTAATCTATCCCCCAATTCTAAGCTTGGTGATGCACTGCATTTTTTTGTAGAAGATACCACTAAGATCTTCGCGCTTCTTATCATTATGATCTACCTAATTGCTATTATCCGAGCTTCATTGGATATCGAACGTGTCCGGGATTATTTGGCGGGAAAGCATCGTTTTACGGGTTACTTACTGGGCTCAATTTTTGGTGCAATCACCCCATTTTGCTCATGTTCAAGTATTCCCGTATTCCTCGGATTTACCTCGGCGGGTATACCGCTTGGTATTACGATGGCGTTTCTTATTACTTCACCGCTTATCAATGAAGTAGCGGTATTGCTACTGGTTAGTTTGTTAGGTTGGAAGTTTACGGTTTTGTATGTATTGATTGGTATTAGCGTTGGTATGTTAGGGGGCTTATTTTTAGATGTGATAAAAGCGGAACGTTGGTTGGTTTCTTTTGCTGCTGATGCTTTAAAGCAAGGATCAATTAATCAAAAAGAGAGCCCTACTCGCACTCAAGAGGTTAAAAAATTATCCCTACAAGAGCGCCATCAGTTTGCCAAAGATGAAACCAGTGAGATCTTTGGACGGGTTTGGAAGTGGGTATTTATTGGTGTTGGTCTTGGTGCGGCTTTACACGGTTTTGTTCCCGAGGGGTGGATTGAAGCCTATTTAGGCGATAGGCAGTGGTGGTCTGTGCCGGCAGCTGTTCTCCTAGGGATACCTCTCTATTCTAATGCGACGGGTGTCATTCCGGTTATGGAAAGTTTGATAATGAACGGGCTGCCAATTGGTACGACGTTGGCTTTTTGCATGAGCACTGTTGCCGCGAGTTTTCCGGAATTCATTCTTTTAAAGCAGGTGATGAAGTGGCCATTACTTATGGTGCTATTCGCCGTCTTATTAGTCGCGTTTACACTCGTTGGTTGGATTTTCAATGCCATACCACTGATCTAAAACTCATTTTTATTCAAGGAGAAAGTAATGAAAGTAGTCAAAATATTAGGTTCTGGCTGTAAAAATTGTCAGGTAACGGCATCGGTCATCGAAGAAGTGGCTAGGTCAAATAATATAGAGATAGAGCTGATAAAGGTTCAAGATCTAAAAGACATTATGGCTTATGGCGTAATGAAAACACCTGCGGTGGTTATAGATGAAACGGTAGTACACAAAGGCAGTGTACCGAAGGCAGAGCAAGTGGCGGCCTGGTTTACTAATTAAAACGCAAATAGAAGGCAACGTAAACTCGTTGTTTTCAACGTTTCGTCACCGTTAAGAGCGTGTGGTTTATACAGGCAAGATTCCCGACTGGCCGGATACATAGTAACCGACAAAACTGGGTACATGGGTGATAGGCCTTAGCGTCTTTGCATCTCTGCCCACCAAGCCGCATCGGCGACAATCTGACCCTCTTCGTCTAGAGGAGGGTATTCAAGTTTCTTACGTTTAGCGACTTTAGCAAGAACGGGATGGCCACGCTCAAATAGCGTTCTGTGTATTACCTCTTCCGCTAATGCTGAGGTTTCTCTGTCATACATCCCTGCACGTTGGCGTTGTCTTTGTGCTTCGAAAAGAATGAGCGCACTGGCAACCGAAACGTTGAGAGACTGAACCATACCGACCATTGGAATGATAATGTCCTGATCGGCAAACTCTAATGCCTTATTCGAGATACCGTACTTTTCGCCGCCAAGAATGATTGCGGTTGGTTTGGTGTAATCGATTTCTCTGAAATCTACGGCTTTGTCGGAAAGGTTGGTTGCTAAGATCTGCATATTCTGGGTTTTTAGTTCGCCAACGGCACTTTCGATAGTTTCATGAGTCTCGACTTCGACCCAGTTACGCGCACCAGCAGAGGTATGGCTTAAGGTTCGCATATTCTTGTTGGGCCAAACAGCATGCACTTTATGGACACCAGCCGCATCGGCGGTACGAATAATTGCAGATACGTTGTTCGGTTTGTGAACCTCTTCAAGGCAAAGGGTTAGGTCAATTTGGCGAGCTTTAAGGACAGTTTGGATGCGGTTGTAGCGGTCTAGGTTCATGATATTTCAACGATGACTGGTTGGGTTGTAGAATCTTGAGCCTTGAGCGCCTATATTCTTCATTTTTAGGGTCAAGACTCAGGATCGTATGGCTACGTTCTTTTGCGTCTAACTTTCAGTGCATGTGGTATAACGCGGATTTTCTTCATTATTTCCGCTAAATGAACGCGATTTTTTGTGGTGATCGCTAAAGTGACTGTATATAAACGACCATCTTTTTCTTCCGTTGTAATGCCGTGAATATTAGAGCCAGTCCGCGAAACAACGTTGGTGAGCTCTGCAAGCGCACCTTGTTTGTTATGCATATCAATCTGCAACTCAGAAATGAACTCGTGTTCGTGTTCATCAGACCACTCCACAGACATGTATTTATCCGGTTCTTTCTGATAACCACGTATATTTGGACAAGATTCAAGGTGCACGACTAAGCCACGCCCCGGTGAAACGTGAGCAATGATATGGTCACCGGGTATTGGATGACAGCACTTAGCATAGGTAAGCAGAATGCCATCAGCACCCTTGATAGATAGTTTCTTACTTGATGTTGACGTTACTGAGCTGGTTTCAGTCAGTGCATCAGCATCGCCCAGCAAGCGGCGAGCAATAACAATACTCATGAGCTCACCCAAACCGATAGCCGCAAGCAAATCGTCCATGGACTTGACCTTAAGGTCAGATAAAACATGCTCGATGTTTGTTGGGTAAACGCTTTCTATAGTGTGCCGGCCTAAAGCATGGTTTAGCAGCCTGCGACCCAATGCCACCGATTCTTCACGACGCATGGTTTTCAGCACTTGGCGTATCTTGGTTCTTGCTCTAGAGGTAACCACATAGTTGAGCCACGCGGCATTAGGGCGAGCCCCAGGAGCACTAATAATTTCGATTGCTTGACCGTTCTTAAGTGATTTACTCAGAGGATAGGGTTGACGGTCAACTCGAGCACCTACGCAGGTATTGCCTACATCAGTGTGGACGGCGTAGGCGAAATCGACGGCAGTCGCGCCAGCAGGCAATTCGACAATACGACCTTTAGGTGTGAAAACGAAAATTTCGTCAGGAAAAAGGTCGGACTTAACGTTTTCAATAAACTCAAAGGAGTTCCCTGCGCTTTGTTGAAGCTCAAGTAAGCTCTGCATCCAACGCTGCGCTTTAACCTGAGCGGTGGTGCCTTTGCGTTCGCCACCAGCTTTATATGACCAATGTGCAGCAACACCTTTGTCTGCCATTTGATCCATGTCATCTGTACGAATTTGTACTTCTACAGGCACGCCGTGAGGGCCAACCATTGAAGTATGCAGCGACTGATAGCCATTGGCTTTTGGGACGGCAATATAATCTTTCATTCGAGCTGGGCGAGGTTTATAAAGGTTATGCACCTGACCTAATACTCGATAACACGTATCGGGGCTATCTACGATGACTCGAAAAGCATAGATATCCATAATGGTATGGAATTTCTGCTCTTTGGTTTTCATTTTGTTGTAGATCGAAAAGAGGTTTTTCTCTCTTCCTAACACACTGGCTTTTAAGCCTACTTCTTCTAGGCGACCTTCGATTTCTGAGTGAATACGTTGAATCATCTCTTTTCGGTTACCACGCGCGGTCTTCACTACTTCCTTAAGGACTTTGTAGCGATTTGGATAGAGCGCTTCAAAACCAAGTTCTTCTAACTCAGTTTTAATATTATGGATGCCTAATCTATGGGCAAGGGGAGAGTATATTTCGAGTGTTTCTTTCGCTATTCGACGGCGTTTGTCTGGACGAAGTGCACCAAGCGTACGCATGTTATGCGTGCGGTCAGCAAGCTTGATAAGGATTACGCGAATGTCTTGCACCATGGCAAGAACCATCTTACGAAAGTTCTCTGCTTGCGCTTCTTTTCGATCTCTAAATTTAAGTTTATCTAACTTAGATACCCCATCAACGAGTTCAGCAACCGTATCACCAAACTGATTAGCAAGTTCTTCCTTAGAGACTTCCGTATCTTCTATCACATCATGTAAAAGTGCAGCCATTAAGGTTTCATGATCCAAACGCATTTCTGCGAGGATACGAGCTACAGCAACAGGGTGAATGATATAAGGTTCCCCGCTTGAGCGGGTCTGCCCTTCATGGGCATCTTTTGCTACCACATAAGATTGACGCAGAGCCTCTAGGTGAGGCTCTGTTAGGTATTCTTGGGCAACATCTTTTAGGCTATCGAATAGATACAAATTAAAGGCCCGAAAGGTTACTTAAAGTTATTCACTAGAATTAACGAGTGTGAGTAATGCTACTTACAGCAGCGAGTTCAGCCGCTTCTTGTTCTTGTTGCTCTTGACGTTCACGTGCATCAAGAACGTCCTTAGTGATCAAGCCTTCTTCGATTTCACGAAGTGCAATAACAGTAGGCTTATCATTCTCTTCTGGCACTAGTGAATCTTTGCCGCCAGTTTGCATCTGACGAGCGCGGCGAGCCGAGATTAGTACTAGGTCGAAGCGGTTGCCAACTTTTTCAACTGCATCTTGAACGGTTACGCGTGCCATGTGGACTCCAATAGGTTAACTAAATATTCTGAATGACGAGAAAGTATACAGTCTAAAGGCTTACTCTGCCAATAGTGCTGTGAGCATACCATTATATTTCGCCGCTTGTTTGTCTTGTTTTAAGCGCTCCGCACGAATAATCGCCTTAAAGTCCATCAATGACGCATCAAAATCATCATTAACAATAAGATAATCGTATTCATCAAAATGTGACATTTCGGATTTAGCTTCACTCATGCGCTTTGCTATGATTGCTTCATTATCTTGTCCTCTTGCATTGAGGCGACGTTCTAATTCACCATTAGATGGTGGAATAATAAAAACGCTCTTAGCAAGTGGCATCTGTTTACGGATCTGTCGAGCACCTTGCCAATCAATATCGAGGAAAACGTCGATACCTTTGTTCAGGTTATCTTCAATCCATACACGAGAAGTTCCATAGTAATTACCGAAAACTTCAGCATGTTCGAGAAATTCGTTTTTCGCGATTAGCGCTTCAAACTTCTCTTTTTGAATAAAATGGTAGTGCAAGCCATCTTCTTCACCAGGGCGCATGTTACGCGTTGTGTGAGATACAGAGACTTTCATTGCGTAAGTCGGGTTTGTTTCCAGCAGCGCTGAAATTAAGCTAGATTTACCTGCACCGCTAGGAGCGGATACTATATAAAGAGTCCCTTGAGCCATCTCTTTTACCCCACACTAATTTGATGTTTTTCGCCGACTAGTGAACCACCGATCTGCGAAGCCAAACAAGATAATAACGGCTTCTAGTTGGTTAAACTAGAGGCCGGAAAAATGGAGGCGAAGAGTAGCACAAGTTATCGCCTATTCTCAACTACTGTAAAGGATACTTTTATTTAGAACTGCCACACTTTTATCAAGCAATGCATTTTTGATCGTCATTAATATAGGTAAGATGGTTGTTCCGTATCGAAGATGAATGAAGAAGAGTGAGAAATTTACTTTATATTGAATCTGCTCGTAGATTGGGTTTTTAATATTCAATGGTTTGAATTTTTTATTGGCTTTATTTTTTATTCTTAACCACCAATGCTTCATTCCCTAGATACGAAACTATTAGGCGATTATTACCCTAACTTAAATTCGTTGCCTGACACAAAGTATCAGCTTTTAGCATCCTTATTTAGTCATGTGATTGTTATTCATGTTTTTATGGGTATTACTGTATCCATAAATCACCAAATATAGCTATAATGGACATTATGATGTCCATTTAGGCTATGTATGAACTTTTCACTTTTAGATGATACCGATGTAAGCCAAGCCTTTGCTACTCATCTGCGTGGCTTACGTAAACAAGCGAAGCTATCGCGAGAGGCGCTTGCCCAGCGCAGCTGTGTGCCTGCCTCGACTATCAAAAAGTTTGAACTCACAGGGCAAATTTCATTTCGCCAACTGCTACTTTTATGGCAATCGCTGGATTCACTTGACCGACTTTACAAGCTGACACAAGCAACCGTTGACCGTTCCGCTTTACCGACCAGTATAGAAGAGGTGCTCAAAGATGAGCTTTAAATCCATTCAAAAGCTGAATGTGGGGCGCACTCTCACAACGGGCGAAATCGTATCGGTGGGCGTATTAGCTCAAAACCGCCAAGGTGTTTTCTTTCAGTACGATGAAACTTATATAAGCAGGTTTGGCAATTTATCACCTTTTACACTTCAAGGTGATGTGCGATTACAGCAAGCACCGAAAGAGCCACACCAGGGTATTCATGGCGTTTTTAGTGATAGTCTTCCCGATGGTTGGGGTTTGTTGTTGCAAGATCGTGTGTTCCGTCAGCAAGGTATTTTACCTGCGCACGTGACAGCAATGGATAGACTAGCTTTTGTTGGGCAACAAGGTATGGGGGCATTGTCTTTTACACCTGTATCAGAGTTTTCATTAGATCAGCGATCAGATATTGATTTGGCAACACTCGGCTTGGAAGCTCAAGCGTTATTTGATCAATCCCTGCCTGACGACTTAGACGGTAATACTCAACAGGTACTCGCCACCTTAGTCGCCGTAGGAAGCTCCGGCGGTGCTCGCCCTAAAGCACAAATCTATATGCCAGCTGGGGATGCGACGCAATGCCGCATCTATGCTCAGCCTGGAGATGAAGCATGGTTAGTTAAGTTTACTTCGAAGAATTTGGCACTAGGCCATGAAGAAGGTTTGTGTGAAGCCGTATATTTACAAATGGCTGAGCAGGCAAAATGTCAGCCACCAATTTGGCAGCTAATTGAAGCACCAACAAGCAGCGGTGCTAAAGCCTGGTTAGCGTTAAAGCGTTTCGATTATTTACCAGCGTTTGATAAGGCGGGGCGCTTACATATGCACAGTGCCTGCGGCCTGTTGGATGCCGACTTTCGCAGCCCTAGCCTAGACTATAGCGATCTCATTAAAGCCAGTCGCCAACTGTGTAAGTCACCGGCTGCCGGACAACTTCAGTTTCGTCGTGCAATCTTTAACTTATTTGCAGCTAACCAAGACGATCACAGTAAAAATTGGGGCTTTTTACAAGGAGATGAAGGCAGTTGGCAGCTCGCACCATTTTACGATGTGACGTTTAGTCCACACCCCTTTAATGAGCATGCTACTGCTTTTGCAGGATATGGAAAAGCACCGCCACTCAAAGTGATGCAAAAATTGGCTGCCAGTGCTGGCTTTGCTACTTGGAAGGAAGCGCAGCAATGCATTCAGGAAGTGGTTGATGCCATTAGCCAATTTACGATTCTTGCCGAGCAACAAACGATCAGCAAGACAACCGTGTTAGCGATAAAAAAAACACTCGCTCAACGTAAGCAAGAAAATGCGGTACTCTTAGTTTGAGGTGATGTTTGCTTAAGGTGGCGTTTGTTTAAGATGACGTAGTATTAAGATAAATAGGCGAGTAGATAAAGTATGAAACCAGGTTGAAATGAACCATGTTGGGTATATCTCTTTTGTACTCAACCATACCCACCATATTAACCACCAGTAGGTGGTGATTAATAACGCATTAAAGAATACGGTGGTGGAAAGGTTGTTCGTATAAGTTGTTGTATTTTAATTGATTGAATGCAATTAAATACAGTTGCAACTATTATTCTATGTTCTGGATCTGTTCTCTCATCTGCTCAATCAATACTTTCAGCTCAACACCTGAAGCGGTGATATCTGTACTGATTGATTTAGAGGCCAGAGTATTTGCTTCACGATTGAACTCCTGCATCATAAAGTCGAGCTTTCTGCCACATGCCCCGCCTTTTTTCAGAATATTATTGGTTTCTTTAACGTGAGAATCTAAACGATCTATCTCTTCGGCTACATCTACTTTCTGAGCAAGCATAATGAGCTCCTGCTCCACACGAGTCGCGTCAAGTTCGATTTTAGCCTCTTCAAATTTCTTGATTAGTCGTTCACGTTGCCACTCAATAATCTCAGGCATACGATCACGAACTTTGATGGCTTCATCTGTAATCGCGTCAAGGCGAGTGGTAATCAAATCTTTCATGTTTGTGCCTTCACGGCCACGAGCTTCAATGAATTCACTTACACCTTCATCAAACGCCGTTAATAAATCTTTTTTGATCGCATCCATGTCTTGTTCTGGTGTTTCCATCACGCCAGGCCATTGCATAACTTGAAATGGATTGATTCGATTACTTTCACCAATAAGATTAGATACTTGGTTTGCCGCATTAATGACTTGTTTAGCAAGTGTTTCATTGATTGATAACTCACCCTTCGCATCAGGGTTGGCTTCAAAGCGCAAATGGCACTCTACTTTGCCTCTAGCAAGACGTTTACGAAAGCGCTCGCGCAAAATAGGCTCTAAACCACGAAATTGTTCTGGTAAGCGGAAGTAAGTTTCTAAATAGCGTTGGTTCACGCTACGAATTTCCCATACTGCGCTACCCCAATCGCCTTTCACTTCTTTGCGAGAGTATGCCGTCATGCTGTAGATCATGGATATTTCCTTGATAGTCGAAATACGTGTGTTTTTGAAATTAAGTAATAAGTAAAAGATGGTAGCACAAGTTGGGGCGAGGCCTCCATAGCACACCTAGGAACCATTCATGTTTTCCGCTATAATTCCCGCCCAATTGAAATCCATTACATAATAGGTAAATACCCATGCGTCCAAACGACAGAAGCGCGGTACAAGTTCGTCCAATTAAAATGACTCGTAACTATACAGCGTATGCTGAAGGTTCTGTGTTAGTAGAGTTTGGAAACACCAAAGTGTTATGTAATGCAACGGTTGAAGAGAATGTACCTCGTTGGCTAAAAGGGAAAGGAAAAGGTTGGGTAACGGCAGAATACGGCATGTTACCTAGAGCAACACACACTCGTAACCGCCGTGAAGCCGCAAGTGGAAAGCAGGGTGGGCGCACGATGGAAATTCAACGCCTTATCGCTCGTAGTTTGCGTGCCGTTGTTGATCTTGAAGTGATGGGTGAGTTCATGGTTACTGTTGACTGTGATGTGATTCAAGCTGACGGCGGAACAAGAACCGCCTCTATTTCTGGTGCAAGTGTCGCAATGGCGGATGCATTCCAACATTTGGTCGCGGAAGGGAAACTTAAGCAAAACCCGATGAAGAGCCATGTTGCGGCTGTATCGGTTGGAATCGTTAATGGTGAAGCATTGTGTGATCTAGAATATGTTGAAGATTCTGCGGCAGATACCGATATGAATGTCGTTATGACAGAAGAAGGCAAGATGATCGAAATCCAAGGTACCGCAGAAGGCGAACCTTTCTCGCATGACGAATTAATGGATTTACTGGCGCTCGCTAAACAGGGTATTTCCGATATTATTGAGGTGCAGAAAGCGGCGCTAGTCGATTAGTCATGCAATGTGGTTCTAACCCTGTCGTCCCTACGGAACATAACGTCATCCCCACGAAAGTGGGGATCTAATTCCACCAAGTTTCCCGTTTTCACGGGAATGACGCGGTGTTAGATTCATTACTCATAGAAATTTAAATCCAACAAGCTTATTGGTGGACGGCTAATTTAATCACCTTAAGTGTTGAGGGGGAAAACGAAATGAAAGCATATCAGCGTGAATTTATTGAATTCGCATTGGAAAAAGAAGTCCTTAAATTTGGCGAGTTTACATTGAAATCTGGACGTATCAGCCCATATTTTTTTAATGCTGGCCTGTTTAATACCGGAAGAGATCTCGCTCGGCTAGGTCGATTCTATGCTGCGGCACTTATCGATTCTGGTATTTCATATGATGTTCTCTTTGGTCCGGCATATAAAGGCATTCCTATAGCAACAACGACGGCGGTTGCTTTAGCTGATCACCATGACGTGGATGCACCTTATTGCTTTAATCGCAAAGAAGCGAAAGATCATGGAGAAGGTGGCAACCTTGTCGGTAGCGCGCTAGAAGGTCGTATCATGCTTGTAGACGACGTTATTACTGCTGGTACCGCTATCCGCGAGTCTATGGAGATAATCCAAGCCAATGGCGCAGACTTAGCCGGTGTTCTTGTTGCTATTGATAGGCAAGAGAAAGGAAAAGGTGAGCTTTCTGCGATTCAAGAAGTAGAGCGCGATTTCCAGTGTCAGATTGTCTCTATTGTCAGCCTTACGGATCTTATCTCTTATCTTGAAGAGAAAGGTGGTAGCGTTGATCAACTAGAGAAAGTGAAAGCCTATCGAGCTGAGTTTGGGGTTTAAAAAAGAAACCTTGAATCATGACCACTTCGCTTCTTAAAGCGAAGTGGTCATATTATTTGTATCTTATTCCACGCGGAATGGATTCGTCTTCCATTGTTTTGAAACGCTTATGTAGCCACATCCACTGTTCTGGTGCCTTCAAAATAATATTTTCGATATGTCTATTCATAAATGCAGCCGCTGCTTTTTCATCGCGTTGTGGGTAATCGAGATGGAACGATGGGTCAACTTGAATATCATATTTTAGGTTTGGATTTCTAAACCCAGATACGGTGACAATGGCGCAATGACTTGTGTAGGTCAAAATACTGGTACCGGTTGTGGTACAGGCATCCTCAACGCCAAAAAATGGAACAAACACGGATTTTTTTCGGCCGTAGTCATGATCTGGTAAGTAAAGAATACGATCTCCGCTTTTGAGTGCGCGAATCATCCCTTTGACATCTTTTCGGTCTATTAGGCGGTTGCCATTGTGGGCTCGACCTCGATACTGAATGAAATTATAAACAGGGTTATTATGTGGACGGTAAACACCAAAACCACCAATGCCCAATACGGCAAGTGCTCGGCCGGTTATCTCTAAATTAAGTGCGTGAGCGCAACAAAAGAGTATGCCTTTTTTTTCATTTTCGAATTTCCTTATCTCAGAAAAATCTCCGGCGTTTAACAACCTTTTAAAGCGCCAAGTCGGCCAAAACCAAGTAATCGCGGTTTCTATTAACGCAAGTCCGGTATTTTTAAAATTCTCTTCTACAAAATCTTGGTTCTCTTGCGCGGTTCTTTCTGGAAAGGCGAGCTCTAGATTACGTCTAGCAACCTTTACTCTACTCTTGCCTATTTTCATACTCACTTGACCAAGCTTTCTACCAACAAGGTAGAGCAATTTATAAGGCAATATGTTGACGAAAAGTGCTAGAAAACCAAAGCCCAACCAAACCAACCAGTATTTGGGGTGGAGAAGAGATAAGGTAAACTTAGGTTTAATGCTTCTACTCATTATGGTCTCGCTTTGGGGCATTATACGTATTATTGAATTTGAGCACTGAGTAGAGCCCAATATTCTTCAAAATTTTCAGTTGGTTGATATTTAAAATCAGAACGAACAAATCGATTGAGACTGCCTTCTACTTGGCCGAGAAGTTGTGCCGCCAAAATAGATTCATCAACAGGAAAAGATTTGCCTTCACGTAACTGACGTTCTCGTAATATTTGTCTGAGCTGCATTTCGATTCTTTCAAAGAGCTGATTAATTCGACCGCGTAATCGCTCGTTTTCAAACATCAACGCATGGCCAGACATAATCCTTGTTAGCCCTGGGTTTTTCTCTGCAAAAGCCAGTATCAGTTGAAGAACCAGTCGGATCCGTTGCAACGTGTCTTTTTCTTCATCGAGTATGCGGTTGATTCGGGACATAAGTGAGTCTTCAATAAACTCTATTAAGCCTTCAAACATACGAGCCTTGCTAGGAAAGTGGCGATAAAGTGCAGCTTCAGAGACACCAACTTGTTTGGCTAATTTGGCAGTAGTGATTCTAGATGCGCCATCGGTCGTCTCTAGCATATGAGCTAAGGCCTGAAGGATTTCTTCACGGCGATTGGATTTTCTGGTTCCGGTCATGGTTCCGATTCCTTTACGTATCTCTACTTGCGAATTGAGTATTTATTCTCTTTTACAACAAATAGAGCGACTACAAACTGACGATTCTGTAATGCCATTTTTTGAAATGCTTTTACAGCAGTAGTCTTAAGTTGAATAGACTTGTTGAAGCTCCATCATCAATGAAGTTGGTGCTTACTATAGGTTCTTTGCTGATTATTGCTTACTTGTGTATCCAAATCTACCCCTGACTTGCATAGGTCTATCAATTTCAGACACAAGATTAAGTTTTGTGTACTCTATTTCATAAGCGCATTTATTTTTTGCATTATTTGTAAGGCAAGAGCCTCTTTAGAGTCAAGTGGCAGTGATTGTTCGCCTTGTTGCCCTTCCTCTTGATGCCAGTAGAGCGTTAGCACATTGTCATTTGAATTAAACCCTTGTCCTTCAACTGATACATCGTTGGCGCAGATAAGATCTAGGTTTTTCTTCGTTAATTTGCCTCTGGCGTACTTTTCGACATCTTGAGTTTCAGCCGCAAAGCCAACGGTAAAAGGTCTGTTTTTTTCGAGCTTCGCCACACTGGCAACGATATCCGGATTCTTAATCATGGTGAGAGACATTTCGTCAGAGTCCTCTTTCTTTTTGATTTTTTGATCGGATACGGACCCTGGGCGATAGTCAGCGACGGCAGCGCAGGCAATAAATATATGGTTATCGCCCACATTACCCATCACTTCTGCATGCATATCTTTTGCACTTTCCACATCAATTCTACGTACATTTTCAGGTGTGTTGAGTGCGACAGGCCCACTGATGAGGGTTACGTTAGCACCTAACTTCGAAGCGGCCTGAGCAAGTGCATATCCCATCTTTCCAGAGCTATGATTAGAAATGAATCTAACCGGGTCTATCGCTTCACGGGTGGACCAGCCGTGATCAGCACGGA
>LLEJ01000058.1_pt1 | contig 15024 bp, 11 predicted proteins | sample 595831 | NCBI WGS metagenome assembly LLEJ01 (sample SAMN02919310, study PRJNA255460) | bioreactor metagenome | biome: chemostat; feature: culture 2011_10.1; material: sediment; isolation source: day101 10degC chemostat 2011 inoculated with Wadden Sea sediment taken from... | place: Germany: Bremen... | reverse complement strand
AATTCCACCGCCGGATGCCTTCATGAAGTGTCGGTACGACTTAGCTTCGTTGATTATTTCATCTACGGTAACTTTACTTTTACCACCATGTGTATCCCACGTATCACGGTTATGACAATACATACAGCGCATTAAGCAACCTTGCAGAAATACGATAAAACGAATACCAGGTCCGTCTACGGTACCGCAAGATTCGAATGAATGGATACGACCAGATGTTGACATAGGTTCTTCTCAGAGAGTTTTTCTTATTTGTTATTTTATTACATTTAGGGGCCATAACCTAGTCTAACTTTCTGCTAATACGTATGTTCTTTGATTAATGAATTGCTTTGATGGTGGTTTTTTCCATTCGCGTTATAATTGTTATGATATTGTTAAAATTTATCGTAGGGCGCATTTTGGTTGCGCTATTATTGCTGGTGTGTCTAAGGAAAATACATGGAACGTTTTTTATTCTCACAAAAAGAAAAAATATGGATTGTATTAGGGGTATTGATTGTTGGTTTTATCGGGTTGGCTGCTTACACAAGCAGTAGCTTTAAAGCAATGAATTCAGAATATCGCCTGAGTATAGATGTTACCAATGGCTCCAATGAGATTGAACAGACTCAGGTAAATCTGTTTAAGTTAGCTAACAGTTTAATGACCATGAACTCAGAAAAAGTAGAGGCCGTTAAGCAATCTTTATCGGTCATTCAAAATAAGGGTCAGATTAATAGAGAATACCTAAATAATGTCGGCATGGAAAATCGAGCAAATGAGCTGACGAACCTAATTGACCGCTACCAGAATACCGTCGACCCCTGGCTAACTCTTAGACGTGAACTGGGTTTTAATGCAGATGATGGGAAGTTAGGTAGGCTGAAAGAAATCGCTGTGATTATAGAACAAAAAATCGCAGAAACCGGAATGGTAACGCTCAACTCTGATTTTCAAACGATGATAAAAGCGCAGCAAAACTATCTACTTACTCCAAGTGAACAGAACCTAAAGCTTTTTAATCGTGCAAAAGCAGGTTTTAAGAATATGTCCAATACCTATGCGATGCTTGACCTATATGAAGAAGAGTTGGAAGAATTTTCAGTTACTTTTGAGCAGGTATCCGTGCTTTCTGGACAACTGAGTGATATTGAAGCTGATCTTTACGTCAATCAAGATGTGTTGTTAACGGCTGTGGAGCAGATTACAACTGAACTTGCTGCTATTAGTGAGCGTTACCAAGATTCCGCATCCGCGACAGCAGACGTTTCACTTTGGTCGGTTCTTATCGCTTGTATTGTCCTCGCGGTGATAACCATTGTGATATTTATTACGCTCTCATTGTCTATAACACGCTCGCTTAATCAAACCAATACGGCACTTCACTCGATTTCGAAAGGAAACCTAAGTGTACGGCTGCCGGTGACCCTTAACAATAAGGATGAATTTAACCAATTGTCGATGGCAATTAACCAAACCTGCGAGAACTTAACGGAGTTAGTTAGCGAAGTGCAAAGTAATAGTGACGCGCTTTCACTTAACGCGAAAGAACTTAATCGGGGTATTGAAAGAGTGGTCATGGGGCAATCGGAGGCCATTGAACAGACGCATATACTTGCTTCTGCGACAGAAGAAGTGAGCGTAACCACGCAAGAGGTTTCAAACAGCTTAGAGCGAGTTTCAGCAGTAAGTAAGTCGTCGGCTCAGTCTGCCGATGATGGAGGTAAGATTATTACGCTTGCTATTGAGTCGATTGAACAGGTAGGCAGTATTTTAACTCTGGCAGCGACGCATATTCAGCAATTAGAGGCGGCGTCGAATAAAATAGACTCAGTAATGGACATTATTAACGGTATTGCTGAACAAACCAATTTATTAGCACTGAATGCGGCAATAGAGGCGGCTCGAGCGGGTGAACAGGGTAGAGGCTTTGCCGTTGTCGCTGATGAGGTTAGAAACTTGGCGGTTCGGACGGTGGAAGCCGTTTCTGAGATTTCTGGCACTATCGAGACGCTACAGACCGAGAGTGGTGAAGTTATTCAGTACATCAACAAGTCTCAAAAATCGATGGAAGCCGGTAGACAAAATGGCCATGATGCTGTTCAAGCGTTATCTGAAATAACGGATAAGGCCGAAGAGGCGAGTCAACAGACGGATATGATATTTTCGTCAATTCGTGAGTTGGCAATTACAAGTCAGTCAATGGCCGATAGTATGTCTCAGATATCGACCTCGATGAGCTCTATCGCCCTTAGTAATAATGAACTTAAACAGACGAGTCAGCGAGTGGATAAACGTTCAACAACCCTAAATGAAAAATGCTTAAAGTTTACCTTGTAAAACATGATTCGTAGAATCAGGGCGTGGTATTGGGTCGCTTAAAACATCCAAAAAAGTGACATAGACAGATTTGCTGAGTAGCCGTTTAGGTCCTGTTCAAAGTCTTCTGATTTGAATGCTAATGTCGCGCTACCACCTATAGACTCGCCATACACTGCGCCGCCAAACACGGCCGTTGCTTGAAGGTGCTCTACATCAGTAGGGTATACTTCATCTGGGCGGTCGCCGTCTATTGTAATATCATTAAATCGATATCGAGCCTCAGCACCGGCGAATAGAAAAGCACCGGTTGTTTTACCCTGTACCATATAGGACTTAAAGCTCATTTCATTCTCTGTTTTGGTGCTGCCAATGCTGTCTTGCAAGTTCAACCCCCACCGCCATAAAAGCCCGGTCGCGATTTCGCTTCGATAATTGCCCGCTAATATTCTAATCGGCGCGCTGATCTCATGGGATAGACCCGCTGACCTATCAATGGTGTATAACTGGTAATTACTATCATAAGAAAGGTTCGCAATGAAGGTACCTTCTATCTGATAATCCCATCCTTGAGGCGTGTCGGAGCCGACAATTTCATGCACAATTCTCTGAGCGCCTTCGGCAAAAGATTTCGGACCGGTTACTCCAATCATCAAACCGAAAGCCTGGGTGTTTTTATCCGAAATTGCGATGAGTTCTCCTTGCGTATATAAGAGACCCGCATAAGCTCGCTCATTTGGTTCTGGTTGTTCTTTTTTGATGTCCGAAGGTGTCCACATTTTCTGACCAATATTTACGTGCCATTTATGTGTATTGAGTTCGTGCTTTTCAAGCAATGATAGAGGTGAGTAGGCGAATAAAGCATGGTCTAAATCTAAAAGTGATGTCGAATAATCGATTTGGATTCCGTTCGTATAATTTTGATCAGTACCAAACGGCCCATCATTATCGAAGGAGATAGCAATCATGCTATCGTTGGCGTTTGCTGCAAATGGCAACAAGAAGATAGATGAGATAAATTGATGTTTTAATTGGATAATATCAGCCTTAAACAACTTTTATTATAATTATGCTTAGTGTAGCCTTTTTTTTATAAAAAACAAAAAGCCCCGCATAAATGCGAGGCTTTAATCAATGTTCGCTATAACTAGCGAGATTGAATGACGTTTACCGGATTACATAGTCTCAGTAAACGTACGCGCGATTACGTCAGCTTGCTGCTCTGTAGTCAGAGAGTTAAAGCGAACAGCATAACCAGATACACGAATCGTTAGCTGAGGATAATTCTCAGGATGCTTAACGGCGTCTTCTAGCGTTTCACGGTTAAGAACGTTAACGTTAAGGTGTTGACCACCTTCAATGCCAGTCTCGTGGTGGAAATAACCATCCATCAGACCTGCAAGGTTCGCTTTCTGAGAGTTATCATCTTTACCTAGTGCGTTAGGTACGATAGAGAACGTATACGAGATACCATCTTTCGCATCAGCAAACGGTAGTTTACCGACTGATGTTAGTGATGCTACAGCGCCTTTCTCATCACGTCCGTGCATTGGGTTAGCACCAGGAGCAAATGGAGCGCCTGCACGGCGACCGTCTGGTGTATTACCCGTTTTCTTACCATATACAACGTTTGAAGTGATAGTAAGAATAGACTGAGTAGGTACCGAGTTACGATAGGTTTTCAGTTTACGGATTTTACCCATAAATACGGATACTAATTCACAAGCGATATCATCTACACGAGAATCGTTGTTACCAAATTTAGGATAGTCACCTTCGATTTCAAAATCGATAGCGATGCCGTTTTCATCACGTACTGGTTTAACCGTCGCGTATTTAATAGCAGACAATGAATCAGCCGCAACAGAAAGGCCAGCAATACCACATGCCATTGTGCGATAAACGTCACGGTCATGTAGAGCCATTAATGATGCTTCGTAGCTGTACTTGTCATGCATGTAGTGAATGCTGTTTAGAGCCGTCACGTATTGCTTAGCAAGCCAATCCATGAAGTGGTCCATCTTGCCCCAAAGTTCGTCGTATGAAAGCACTTCAGAAGTGATTTTATCCATAACAGGACCAACTTGAGCTTTAGACTTCTCATCAACACCACCGTTGATTGTGTAAAGCATGGTTTTAGCAAGGTTAGCACGAGCTCCAAAGAACTGCATTTGCTTGCCAACAATCATTGGTGATACACAACATGCGATAGAGTAATCATCAGACGCCATATCTGGACGCATTAGATCATCGTTTTCGTACTGGATAGAAGAAGTATCGATAGATACTTTCGCACAGAAACGTTTAAATCCGTCAGGTAGTTGCTCAGACCAAAGAACCGTGATGTTCGGCTCTGGGCTTGGACCCATTGTGTATAGGCTGTTTAGGAAACGGAAGTTACTACGTGACACTAAAGTACGTCCGTCAAGACCCATGCCGCCCATTGATTCTGTAGCCCAAATTGGGTCACCAGAGAACAACTCGTCATACTCAGGAGTACGTAGGAAACGAACCATACGTAGTTTCATTACGAAATGATCGATCATCTCTTGAGCTTGTGCTTCAGTGATAGTGCCAGCAGCGATATCACGTTCGATGTAAACGTCTAGGAAAGTCGAAGTACGACCTAAAGACATTGCAGCGCCGTTTTGAGATTTAACTGCAGCTAGGTAACCGAAGTAAGTCCACTGTACCGCTTCTTGAGCCGTCGTTGCAGGACCAGAGATATCACAGCCGTATTTAGCTGCCATTTCTTTGATTTGCTTAAGTGCACGATGTTGCTCAGCAATTTCTTCGCGTAGTTGCATTGTTGCTTCTAAATCTTCGCCATTCTCAAATCTCTCTTGAAGAGAATTGAATTGAGCTAGCTTGTCCTTCATCAAGAAGTTAATGCCGTATAGAGCAACACGACGGTAATCACCAATGATACGACCACGGCCATAAGCATCAGGAAGACCAGTTAGAACACCAGACTTACGACACGCCATGATATCAGGCGTATAGATATCAAAAACACCAGCGTTATGTGTCTTACGGTATTCTGAATAGATTTTGCTAACCATAGGATCAAGTTCGCGATCGTATGCTTTTGCAGAACCTTCAACCATGCGAATACCACCGTTAGGGATGATAGCGCGTTTCAATGGTGCGTCAGTTTGCAAACCAACAATGGTTTCTAGATCTTTGTTTATATAGCCAGCATCGTGCGCAGTGATGGTAGAAATAATAGAAGTATCGAAATCCACAGGAGCATGAGTGCTGTTTTCCTGTTTGATGCCTTCCATTACTTTAGCCCAAAGCGAATTAGTTGCTTCAGTACCTTCAGAAACTAGGAAAGATTCGTCACCTTCATAAGGCGTATAGTTCTTTTGAATAAAATCACGAACGTTTACTTCGTTTTGCCAATCTCCGTTCGCAAAACCTTCCCAAGCTTTAGCAAATTGCTCTGCCATGATATACCTACCTTTTTCGTAGAAAAATTACGTACTGTTTTTACTGATATTAGCTAGTGCCGAAGCACGCAGTACACTTTTTAATTAATAACAATATTTATGACCAAATGATATGTCATTAAACCATAGATATTGTAACCAAAATTGTCATTCGATTTTGTGATTCAAATTATATTGTAAAATTTAAAAAAAATATACAAAAAAATGGACAGCATTTCTGCTGCCCAATTTTTATCTATTTATAGGAAGCCTGGAATGCCATATTTTCCTTCAAACATACCGACTGAAAGCATTGCAATTAAGCAGATGACAAGCACAGAAGCAGGGATAACGACTTTATCAATGATGGACAATTTTTGAGCGCGTTCTTTATTACCGATCAAACCATTGTTATCAAGCAACATCGTTAAGGCCCAAGCCAATACAGGGTTCGCTACAGCAGATGCGAAAATACAGATACCAGCTGCATGGGAGTCTTTCGTATCTTTAACCATTTGCATGCCCGCTTCCAATAGTGGTAGGAAAACACCCACTAGAAGAGCAATACGCATAACAGGAGGCCATACTGCTACATCCATAGGGAAACCTAAGATTGCAATAATCATGACCAAAAGACCAAGCAGGATCGCACCACCCGGGATAGGACGCTTAGCAATCGCTGCTGGGATCATATAAGTACCCCAAGATGATGTAATGTTACCACCACCCACTGCGGTACCAACCATCTGACGGATAGAACACATTGTCATCGTATCATCTACATCCATAAGAACTTTTTCAGTACGCTTAGGATAGTTAAGTTCTTGGAAAATACGGTGACCAAGGAAGTCAGGCGACCACATTGCAACCGCCAGAATAGCAAACGGCAAAGAGGCGATGAAATGTTGCAGATTTGGTAAACCTAACATCCATCCTTCTTGTGTATTACCCCACCAGTAAACTGGGTTTAGGTTAGGAAGACCCATCTTTGTTTCAAAGGTCAGGTCAAAACCAGCACCAAATATCAACGCGATAAGTAGTCCAGTTACTGCACAAGCTGGGATAGCTAACCAACGCTTATTTATCTTCGCAAGGAATGCATAAAGAACAATGTTGACGCCTAACACAACCAGACCGATGTAGCCCATGCTGCCTTTCGCAATCTCAGCGGACTCAAGACCTACTGCCCAGCTTTGAATCTGGCCAATCTGACTCATGGTTCCGGTGAAACCGAGGAAAACAAGCAAACCACCTGCGACCCCTTCACTGGTCAAGTTGACTAACTTAGACCCACCTTTGAAATAACTAAGTAGAAGACCAAATACACCGAGTAAAATAGCAAGCGCTAGAGGGTGAGCACCAGCAAGTGCAATCGTACCGATAAGTGGAATCATCGGACCGTGGTTGCCTGCAAGGTTGGCACGTGGGTTAATAAAACCAGAAGCAAGAACACAGAAAAGTAGAGCAGGAATAAGCATTTCTACGCGAGCAACTTCAATCGCAAAATCTTTTCCTAAATTGATGTGGTCCCATGCTTGAGTTAGGCCATCAGCCCAAGACATCATCACAGCCGAGTACATCGCGATTATACCAATAGTACCCGCAATGGCAGGTACGAGATCTTCAATTTCGAATCGGAAATCACGGCCCGGAAGGTTTAAAGCATAACGGCGTGGTTTCATTATTTGAAGTTCGTGGTCCAGATATTCAGAACGACTAGAGAACTCAGAAGCAGGGCGATGTAGCTCTGAATAGCTTTTCTCGTCGATTTCTGAGTGGTCTGTGTTGACTACGTCTGACATAGATTCCTCATTTAGTATTGTTAGTAATTTGAATTTTAAGTAGCTGTATAGCCATCATAATTGTGTTTTGTCATCGACATACTGTGCCACATGAATGTCGTGTTTTAATCATACTTCATATTAAAGTGACAAAGGACTAAAATTTGCCCCATATTTGCTGACGGAGTCTAACAAGCTACCTATTTTGGGTGATTGATCCTGATCATTTTATGAAAAATAGTGAAATAAAACTACGGGAAAATTGGTGGAATTGTGAGTTGGTAATCAGTTTCTGTAACTGCCTTTCAATAACTCAAGCATAGGAATATCTACTTTCACAACTGTCAACATGAATTCGGTAAGATAACTAAGAAATAAATAATCAATTATGAAGGTTTACAGTTGGGGTGAAGAGTTTGAAAAGTTCATTGGTTTAAACGGATGTTTAGGTCTCTAAAAAATGCCGTATATTTGTTCACAGCGGCGTTGTGAAATTAAATATCTGATTGATAATGCCATAAGTCCTCACTTATTTAGGGGATTAATCTGGGTCCCAAAGATTTTGTGACAGTTATCGCTAATTTTACTGCTAATGTCGGAATTATTTAACTTTATGTTTACATGTCGCGTTACTTGTTTTTCTCGGGTTTTGCTGTTTTATGCGCTCATGGCTAGGTTTATAGTCTGTATTTGAATAAAAATGCAGCACTATCGCTTGTGTATTGCTATCTTGTCAGTTAATGATTTGTTGCATGTTTCTAGGATGAATGCTAATTTGTAGCGACTAAAGAGGTCGGATAACCTCTCGATATTGCACAGGGAGTAGTGGCGCATGAATGATGTACCAGCGCTGGACATTAAAGATCTACATAAGACATTTGGTCAAAATGAAGTACTCAAAGGTATTTCGCTTCAGGCGCGTAAGGGTGACGTGATTTCGATTATCGGGTCATCTGGTTCAGGTAAGAGTACCTTTCTCCGCTGTATCAATCTTTTAGAGACACCAACCGCAGGTCAAATCTGGGTAGATGGTGAGCTCATCGAAATGAAAAATAACCGCCAAGGTGAATCTGTCCCTGTCAACGAAAAACAGGTGCAACGAATTCGTTCGCGTTTAGCTATGGTTTTTCAAGGTTTTAATCTCTGGTCCCATCTCACTGTACTAGGAAATGTAATTGAAGCACCTATTCACGTTCTTGGCGTGCCAAAAGCTGAAGCGATAGAAAAGGGCGAAGCGCTTCTCGATAAAGTCGGACTATTGGAAAGAAAAGATTATTACCCAGGACATTTATCTGGTGGTCAGCAGCAACGAGCGGCTATTGCAAGAGCGTTAGCCGTTGATCCGGAAGTGATGCTTTTTGATGAACCAACCTCTGCGCTCGATCCAGAGCTCGTTGGTGAAGTACTTGGCGTTATGCGCGATCTAGCAGATGAAGGACGAACCATGCTTGTGGTCACGCATGAAATGGCGTTCGCCCGTGATGTATCAAATCATCTTATGTTTTTACATCAAGGTTTAGTTGAAGAACAGGGTGATCCTGCAAAGTTATTTATTGACCCGAAATCAGACAGGTTAAGGCAGTTTATATCGTCTATATACTAACAATATTTCAAAAAGTAGAGGTGGTGCTAATACCTATCTTTGCTAGAAATATAACAACATGGAAAAGGTTTCATTAAGAGTTGGTTAGATTAGGAAAACGAAGTCAATTTCCTTATTAATATAACCAAAACTTGGAAACCGAATTGCAAACACACAGGAGTATGGAAATGAAAAAGTGGTTATTAGCGGCAACATTGGCTGCTACAGCAGTAACAGGCGTAGCTCAAGCAAAGGATTGGAAGGTTGTGCGTTTCGGTATCGAAGGAGCCTATCCTCCTTTTAGTAAAACAGAAGCAGATGGCTCACTTAGTGGGTTTGATGTAGACATGGCTAACGCATTATGTGCGGAAATGAAAGTAGAGTGTAAGCTCGTTGCTCAAGATTGGGACGGTATTATCCCTTCTCTATTATCTCGTAAATACGATGCGATAATCGCGGCTATGTCGATTACTGAAGAGCGTAAAAAGAAGATTGATTTCACAGGTAAGTACGCTTTAATCCCAAATAAATTTATTGCCAAAAAAGACGCTGCTCTTGATTTCTCAAATCTTGACGGTGTGAAAATTGGTGTTCAGCGCGCAACAACCCATGACAAATACCTGACGGACAACTTTGAAAATGTTGAAGTTGTACGCTACGGCTCATTTGATGAAGCCTATCTCGACTTAGGTAATGGCCGTGTTGCCGCCGTTCTAGGTGATGCATCTGCTCTAGAAGAGGGTGTGTTAAACCAACAAGGTGGTGAAGCTTATGAGTTTGTTGGTCCTTCATTAACGGATCCTAAATGGTTCGGCGACGGGTTCGGCATTGCTGTTCGCAAGCAAGACAAAGATTTAACAAAGACGCTTGATGCAGCGATACTTTCTTTACGTGAAAAAGGTATTTATCAAGAGATTCAAGCTAAATACTTTGACTACGATGTCTACGGTGACTAAGTAGTAAAATGAAGAGGTGGCGGTTACTGCCACCTCTTATCTAAAAGGAGTGTCCATTCAACACGTAATTTCGCCAGAGCTATAAAACATGAGGCGGAGTAATATGTTGAATGGTCATAACTTCGGCTTAGCTGGTTTGCTGAATAATGGACTAACGACGATGTTCGACTTACAAGGTTACGAAGCCTCTATATTATCTGGTGCACTATTAACGATACAGGTTGCGGTATTGTCACTGCTTCTTGCGGTTGTGTTAGGAATGGCCGGAGCGTTAGCAAAAATGGCGCCATACCGATTTGCAAGATCGATTGCTACCTTGTACACAACCATAATCCGCGGTATCCCTGATCTCGTGCTCATGATGCTGATTTTCTCGGTGGACAAATTCTTCTTAACAATAGTCTTTACGCTGTGAATGAATGGATAAATGAATGGATGGTATCTTCTGATCCCGCCCATGAATGGACCGCTTATCTACCTGACTATATCGATATCAGTCCGTTTGTTGCCGGAGTATTAACCATTGGATTTATATTCGGTGCCTACATGGCGGAAACCTTCCGCGGTGCCATTATGGCGGTCGACAAAGGTGAACTGGAAGCGGCGAAAGCGTATGGGATGAGTGGTCCAATGGCATTTAAACGTGTTCTGCTACCTCAAATGATTCGTCATGCTTTACCTGGTTTTGGTAATAACTGGTTGGTGTTATTAAAAACCACGGCGTTGGTGTCCATTATTGGATTAGAAGACATGGTCCGAGTTGGCTCATTAGCCGCTGGGTCAACAAAAATGCCATTCACTTTCTATATGACAATTTCGATTATTTTCCTATTTTTCACCAGCGTTTCGACGGGCTTACTTAAGCTTGCAGAGCGAAAATTCAGTATTCACACGAGGTAGATGATATGGATTTCTCATTGATAATCGAAAGCCTGCCTATTTATTTCGAGGGGCTATGGACAACGCTTTGGCTAGTATCGGTTTCTCTTTTCTTGGGTTTATGTATTGCGATTCCATTAGCGGTAGCAAGAAACAGTCGTAATCCGTTGATTAGTTTTCCCTCATGGGCATACACCTACTTTTTTCGTGGAACACCGTTGTTGGTCCAGTTATACCTGATTTACTATGGTATGGACCAATTTGTACCGGTTAAAGATACGTTGTGGGAAAATGCTTGGTTCTGTGCTTTGGTGGCTTTTGTATTAAATACTTCGGCTTACAGTGCAGAGATTATACGCGGTTCTATAAACGGCTTGCCGAAAGGTGAAGTTGAAGCCGCTAAAGCCTATGGTATGAGTACGTGGAAAACGTATAAACGAATTATATTACCAAGTGCTTTGCGCCGCTCTTTACCGGCTTATAGTAATGAAGCGATATTCATGCTGCATGGTTCTGCGGTTGCGGGTATCGTGACTATATTGGATCTAACCGGTGCTGCTCGATTAGTTAACTCCCGCTACTACGCGCCATTTGAATCGTTCTTGACGGCAGGGTTATTCTATATGTGCTTAACGTTCTGCATCCTATGGTTCTTCAAATGGGCAGAGAAGAAGTATTTGGCTTATCTAAGGCCACTGAGCTAACGGTCAATCATTAGGAACAAAAAAGCAGCTTTATGGGGACATTTCATAAGCTGCTTTTTTATTTATGGCGTAAACCCAAATCACTTTCTGTTCAGGTGGGCTTGTACGTTGAACAGTTCAATTAGTATCAGCTAAACACAGACCAAATAGGTGCGTGGTCAGACGGTTTTTCTATACCTCGCAGTTCGTAATCGATGCCAGCTTCGACACATTTAGCCGCTAACTTAGGTGTTGCAAGAACGACGTCGATTCGCAAACCACGATTATCATCAAATCCACGTGAGCGATAGTCGAACCAAGAGTATTGATCTTGGACCTCAGGGTGCAAGTTCCTAAACGTATCTTCAAATCCCCAATCGAGTAGTGTTTTTAGCCATTCTCTCTCTTCTGGTTGGAACGAACATTTACCTGTTTTTAGCCAACGCTTACGATTTGCTTCACCGATACCGATATCTAAATCAATCGGGCTAATATTGATATCGCCCATAACTACGAGGTTGTCTTCGTTTGTGTGATGACCGCTTAAGTATGCCATTAAATCTTTATAAAACTGGCGTTTATATGGATACTTTGTCTCGTGTTCGATATTGTCGCCTTGAGGAAAATAGCCATTTAATACGGTGGTTTTTTCACCTTCTGCATTTTCAAAGGTTGCCATTATCATACGCTTTTGATGATCTTCATCGTCAGTCGGAAAACCGTATTGAACAGATATCGGCTCTTGTTTACACATCATGGCAACGCCGTAGTGAGCTTTCTGTCCATGAAAGTAGACCTTGTAGCCCATTGCTTCAACATCTTCTAAAGGAAAAGCGTCGTTATGCACTTTAATCTCTTGTAGGCCAATCACGTCAGGTTGATGCTTATCGATGATTGCTTGAAGTTGATGCAGTCGAGCACGGAGTCCATTTATATTAAAACTGATTACTTTCATTAGTTTTTTAACCTTATGATTTTATAAATATTTCTTATTTTGTAATGACTTATATTTATTGAGCACTGTATATATAAACATATAATGGGCAATATTGGTATTTTTTTGAGTCATTTTGTAGTCATTTTTTGGCGACAATGCAGAGGGTTAATTAAATCGCATCACTAAAATGGTCTGGCGAGAAATGGGCGTAAATCATGGTGTGTTTGATATCCTTATGCCCCAGTATTCTATGCGTGACACCATAACTACATGTAAATAGCCGACCTCAATTATTCTTTCGCCGGTCGATAAGCTTAACAATGTGTTCTTTAATTTTTCACCCAACCACGACTTACTATATGCTTCATTTTAAATAAACTTCTCGTAGGTCGGGATTTCGATCTTACGGGTCAACGTCACATAACCAGAGTTTGCACCTGTCTTCGTCAAATTTTCAAATGCTCATAAAAATCTGTGTATAAAAAAGTATAATTAATTGTAGCGAAACTCAACGTTTTTACCAGCGGACAACCAACGGGAAGGGCTATAGAAGCAAAATATAAGATAGTAATATTGTTCGTTCACTCACTCAATTCTAATGTTCAATAATTTGTCTAGTCTATCTGAAATAGTAGTGTGTTGGTGTACTGTCTAGATTCATTATTAAATATCAACTATATGGTCTAATCCCAACGAATAGCATCTTCGAAACATCTACGAAGAGTCTCCGTTTCCACATTCATAAATTTAGCCATCTTATCCACAGTGTTCCATTCGCCATATTCATATGATTTTGCTAAAATTAATAAATTATTTAACGCACAGTCATTTTGAGTAAGCGCCTCTTTAATTGTATGGTCGATTGGAATTGACGAAACAACGTCCGCCATAGGTGCATCGAAAATTACATCCAATAGAGAGAATAACCCAACTAAGAAAGCAGATTCGCTATCAATTACGTTATCCATCGTTTGAGCAATTAATTCGCAAAATCTTGCCCTCTGTACCGATAACTTATTAATAATTGGAGGCTTAGAACTAGACAAATTGGTCATAATTGAAAAAGATATAAAGTACCTTAGTCTGTCTTCACCTAAATATGACAACGCGTGGCTAAAAGAATTTATCGGACTAGTTATTTTGTTTGTGTTCACATACTTTAAAAGCTCATAGGATAAAATTACATCAGACGAAAAAATAGTTTCAATTTTTTTGAAATCAATATTCTTACGAGAAATTTCTTTAGCTAATTCTACTGCCGTCATTTGGCTTTTAGATATTCTCTTCTTCTTAATTATTTCTGGTTTACTAAAATAATATCCCTGAAAGTAATGAAAACCTGCTTCCAGTGAGTTTTGGTACTCTCCATGCGTTTCAACTTTTTCAGCAATGAATCTTATTTTTGAACCAGATATTTTCTTAATGAAATTCTTGACTTTACTGACGGGAGTTATTCTTATGTCAAACTTTATTATGTCTATGTATGGAAGGAAAGGGATCCAATCTGGAGAAGGAATGAAATCATCTAAGGCTAATTTATAACCAAGATTTTTTAGTTTAACCACAGCAAAAAATAACTCTTTGGTAGGGAGGCAATCTTCCAACACTTCAATTACTATTTGATCTTTAGATAACAATGTGGGTAGAAGGTTTATGATGGAATTGTACGAAAAATTAATAAACGCCAATTTTCCTTCGATAATATCAGCATGAGTGGAAAAAAATTGTTCTGCCATAATTCTATTAGTAGCATGGTCTGAATTTACGTCAGGAAATTTATTATCAAGACCATCTCGAAATAATATTTCATATCCAAATATGTCGCCATTTACGTCTAGAATTGGCTGTCTTGCCGCGTATGTATATGCCATATGTGTGTCATTAAGTAAATAAATGTTAAAACAATCCTATCATCACATCCCAATGAAAAAATAGACGTTTTACGCAACTTTATCTAAGTTATGACCATCATCAAGATAAAATTTGCGTACAAAATTCCCAATAAATCATGTGAAGAATAATTATGTACATTATTCGCAAAAATAACTTTTTTCTATATAAATACGTATTAATTTTTGTTGTTTACATTTAAATTATAGTTTTATTATGAAGATTAGCTGGTCTAATGTTATATGTTTGGTGTTAAATTTATGAATTTAATGAGAATGGCATTTAATGCTATAGGGTTGAATAAAATAAAGTTTCAACTGTTGCTGCTCATTTCTGTACTTATAGTATTTGGTTTGATCGCGATGAGCTTAATTTATTTTGGTATGAAAACTGACGCATCAACTATTAATTTGGCAGGGAAACAAAGAATGTTGTCCCAAAGAGTGGCAAAAGAGGTGCTATTGATTAACTCGGGTATGGGTGATGTAGCAGAAGTTAACACTACGTTGACCATTTTTGAATCGTCAATGCAGTCTCTAATGCATGGCGAGGATAATAGAAATATATCACCTCCACTCACCGCT
>LLEJ01000057.1_pt1 | contig 15368 bp, 14 predicted proteins | sample 595831 | NCBI WGS metagenome assembly LLEJ01 (sample SAMN02919310, study PRJNA255460) | bioreactor metagenome | biome: chemostat; feature: culture 2011_10.1; material: sediment; isolation source: day101 10degC chemostat 2011 inoculated with Wadden Sea sediment taken from... | place: Germany: Bremen... | reverse complement strand
AAGTGCGGGTCCATATCAATGGTTTCTGTGCCATAACACCAACAAGGTGTCACGGTAAGTGTTAATCCAATATTTTCTGTTTTGAACTTATCTGCGCAGGCTGCTGCTTCTGCAACGCCGCCAATGCAAGAATCAGCAATGATGCATTCCACTCTCTCGCCACTTGTATGACGAAGATTTTTCTCAATAAATAGTGCAGCCGATTTAGCCATATTCATTGTTTGTTCTTCCAATGACTCTCGCACACCCATTTGGCGACCATCAATCGTTGGACGAATACCGATTTTAATTAGATTTGTCATATTTAATTTCTCGTTTCCAACATCGTTGGATTAAATTTGTTTTCCCGCTCTATCACATATCTCAACGTGATAAATTTATCGCGAGTGGGGTACTAATGCCGTTCAATATAGTGAAGCCTAGACTGACGGCATTTAGTCATTGCTGTTGCTGTCGTGGTAAAAGGGGTGGTATCTGATGAGACCAATGCCACCCTTTTAACTACCGTGGAATTAATGCATGCTTATTTTCCAAATGGGAACAACAACGTTTGCATTTCTGGGCTGTCAATATTGCTAGCAGTAATAACCTTTACTGGAATATCAATGACTGCTGGTACTTCTTTACCTTCAAGTACGCTATAAAGGGTTTTCAAACCTTGGTAGCCAATCTGATACGCATCCTGAACAACGAAGCCTTGTATGGTGCCCGATTTTAGAAAACTGATGATGCCTTCCGTACTGTCAAAACCCATCACTAAAACCTTTCCAGACAGATTCAAGCTATCGATCGCGTTACCTACTCCTAGAGTCGCACCTTCGTTGGTGGCATAAACTCCGGCTAAATCAGGATTAGCGCGATACATATCAATCGTTTTATCCATTGATTTTTGTGGGTCTCCGTCACTATATTGGACATCAAGTAATAAGATCTCCGGGTAGTACTGCTTCATCGCATTGATAAAGCCTTCAGAACGTTCAATCGCACTTTGCGTACCAGCCACGTGAGCGATTATTCCTACCTTACCTTTACCACCAAGCATTTTGCCTAACGCCATGGCGGCGTCGCCTCCCGCTTTTACATTATTCGTCGCAATAAAGCTTTTCGGTATGTCTGAATTAACCCCAGAATCAAATGTTGCGATCTTGATATCTCTCGATGTAGCTTCTTCTACAGGAAGCACAAGCGCATTTGCATCCAGAGCGGCAAGCAATATAGCGTCAGGTTGACGAGCCATCACGTCTTCCATTAACTGAATCTGTTGGGAGATTTGCGTTTCATCTGCTGGCCCAACAAAGCTGGTTCTTATACCGAGTTCTTTTGCTGCTGTATCCGAACCCAATTTTACTGTTTGCCAAAACTCGTGCTGATAACCTTTACTGACCACTGGAATATAAATGTCATCTTTCGCCTGAGCAGAACCAAACCCAATAGCGGCAAGTGTTAATATCAATGGTACTTTTATAAATTTCATTGGTGTTTCTCCGTGTACGTAGAATAAGAGTTGTTATTTCATTTTCTTTCTTAATGTGTCTAGATATACAGCCGCAACAACCACAATGCCCATTGCAACCATTTGCCAAAACTGCGATACCCCCATTAAATTAAGTCCGTTTTTCAAAATGCCCATAATCAATGCTCCGATAATGGTTCCGCCAATAGTCCCGATTCCGCCCATAAGACTGGTGCCACCGATGATCACTGCGGCAATAGCTTCTAATTCATATCCGACACCCACTGTCGGCTGTCCTGAATTCAATCGCGACGTTAAAATGACACCCGCTACACCGGTTAATAGGCCACAAAATGAGTACACAAACATTTTTACCTGATTCACTTTAATACCAGATAAATGCGCGGCATCTTCGCTACTACCTACGGCATAGATATAACGGCCAATAACAGTACGCTTCAAAATGTAAGCAGAAATAAGGGCGATTACGGCAAAATAGATCACAGGGTAAGGGATCAAATCAAACAAGCGGCCCTGTGCGATGACTCGAAAAGTAGGGTAGTCTTGGAAATACAGCGCTCGGCCATCGGTCAACACTAAGTTGATACCACGAACCGACATCATCAATCCCAACGTTGCAATAAAAGGAGGAATCGCCGCTCGAGTGACCAAGAAACCACTTAAGCAACCACAAAGAAATCCTGCTAACGCGCCGGCTAATACACATAACCAAAGAGGAAGTCCGATAGAGGCTGCAAGTCCAACAGCAACACCAGAGAAGGCCATTACAGACCCTAGTGACAAGTCGATACCCGCGGTAATAATTACGTAAGTGACACCAATGGCCATAATACCTATTACAGCAGTTTGTAATGCCACTGTTAAAAGGTTGGACAAATTAAGGAAATAAGGTGTTCCTATGCTAAAAAATATCATTAATAGTACTAAACTAATTAATGGTGCCAATTTCATCAGCAATTCTTTATTTAAAAAGAGGTCTTTTTTAACGGTGAGTTTTTTTGTATTACTAAGCATTATTTTACCCTTCTAATGTCGCATATTTCATAATATTTTCTTGCGTAGCACGTTCTGACTCTAATTCTCCGGTAATCCTTCCACCTCTCATCACCAGAATTCGGTCACACATGCCCAATATTTCTGGCAACTCAGACGATATAACAATAATTGATTTACCTTGTTCAGTTAGTTTATTTATTAATTCATATATTTCTAACTTTGCTCCAACATCAATACCGCGTGTAGGTTCATCAAATATAAGTATCTCAGTGTCTTTACAAACCCACTTCGCTATGATTATTTTTTGTTGGTTACCACCACTTAAATTCCCTGCCAATTGGTCTAAATCTGGCGTTTTTATTTTAAGTTTTCCTTTTAAATCATTGCTTGTATTAAAACAGGCCTGTTCATCTATGATGCCAAATTTATTTGAAAACTGTTTATAGCTACTGAGCATGGTATTGACGTTGACAGACAGTCCTAATGCTAGGCCTTCTTTTTTCCTGTCCTCCGTCAAATAGCCGATACCCAATTCAATCGCTTTGTGAACATTGGTAATGGTAACGGGTTTACCAAAGAGAGAGATCTCACCACTGTCGATAGAATCGGCACCAAATAATGCTCTGGCGACTTCCGTACGACCAGCGCCCATAAGGCCTGAAAAACCAAGTATTTCACCTCGCCTCAAGTTGAAATTGATGTCGTGAAGAACACCTTTACGATTGAGGTTTTTGACATCTAGCACGATCTCTTTGCTGGGTTTATTACCTCGCTTAGGGAAAATGTCACCTAAGTTTCTTCCTACCATCATCGCAATCAGTTCATCAATGGTCGTTGCCGCGTAATCGACCGTTCCGATAAAACAACCATCCCGCATGACCGTTGCTCTATCGGCTATTTGTACAAGCTCTTCTAATCGATGGGATATATAGACAATACCAACGCCTTGAGACTTGAGCATGTTTGTAACCTTAAATAGGCTCTTAATCTCACTTTCTGTTAATGCAGCGGTAGGTTCGTCCATAATAAGTATCTTGGCATTGACTGAAAGTGCTTTCGCAATTTCGACCATTTGCTGTTGAGCAACAGTTAATTTTTCAACTAGTGTATGTGGGCTGATTTTTAAATTGAGTTTATCTAGAAGCGCCTGAGCGGCATCAGCTTGGGATACGTCATCAAGTAGCCATTGATTGCTGCCACGAAACTCTCTACCAATAAAAATATTTTCTGCCACACTCAATTCAGGGAAAAGGTTAAATTCCTGATGAATAATCGCAATGCCCTTTTCCTGAGCCGAAATAGGCGAGGTAAGTTTAACCAACTGTCCTTCGAAACTAATCTGGCCATCGTTCGGAATATGGACTCCCGAAAGCACCTTCATTAGCGTCGATTTTCCCGCACCATTTTCACCTAAAAGAGCATGTACTTCGCCACGTCTTAAGTTAAAACTCACATTATCAAGCGCTAACACTCCAGGAAATCGCTTTGTAATGTTATCCATTTTTAAAATTGTAGTGTCCATAAAGTTACCCATTATTGACCTGCAAATGTAACCCCTCTACTCTTTGGCTGGACAAAGAGTGAGATTCATAATTTAAATTTACCTTTAAACTTTCTCTAAAAACAAAATAACTTGTTTCGTATATAGAGAAAGAAGTTCTACTATCCATGTTAATTTCCTTTCGCCACCTAATTATATTAGACCGTTTAATACAATCAGATGGACAACTAGTTAAACCACATATTTGATATATTTTTATTAGGCACTTAGGACAATCTCAGCATCGACATCATTTCTTGGGTTAATTATAATCGACTTACTTTCTAGATTATCACTCTCATTTTTTGTTATTGTTGCATTGGTTATTAAACAATCTAGGGCATCCAAATCACAAACCTTTAATAAACTTCTCTTATTTATTTTAGATTTATCTGCTATAAGAATGGTTTTATTTGATACCGACATGAGCGACTGTTTTATTTCATAATTATATTCATTTGAATCCCACACACCACTATTTAAATCGACACCAACACAAGATATAAAACATAAATCAAGCGACATTTTACTCAACGTGTTTCTAGCAATAATTCCATAAAATGATTTATATTTTTCTGAATAATTGCCACCCAAACTAATGATGTTTATGTTGTTCTTTTTCTCTAGGGCATTAATGATATTTATAGAGTTAGTCACTACAGTGCATTTAATGTTTGGCATTGATTGCGCTAACAACCAGCTTGATGAACTCGCATCCAAACCGATGACTGATTGCTCTTTTATCAAGCTAATTGCCATCTCAACAAGTTGCTGTTTGTCTTCTACATTACTTTTTGCTCTGTGCGCAAACGAGGTGCCAACGTCACTGGTTTCTTTGCTCGTCGCTCCACCATGCACCCGTACCAATAACCCTTTGGTATCAAGTGCCTTTAAATCTCGTCTAATCGTTTCTACTGACACTGAGAAAGTAGAAGATAACTCTTCTACAGAGATATGCTTTACATTATTGACCAAATTAACAATTTGTTTTTTCCGCATACTCTCGCTCCTTTGTTGAGAACAATATAAATAAGTGAAGCGGGTAAAAATTAGACACAGGTCACGATATGACCGTAAATGACTGCTATCGGCCATTTGAGTGCCCGTATTATGATATGAGCATTAAAAACGGGCAATAACGGGCGAAATGTCACGTATTTGGGCAAGAAAAGTAAAAACAGGTTGGCTTAAGAACGGTCAACATTCCATGTGGGAATCATAGTGCTGGTTTGAAAATGAATAGCGACATCATGACGTAAGGTAGACTGTAATTTGAAGATGAGAAGGCGAATCGATTGATTCACCTTGTTGTTTTATCGACGGTATTAACTCGAATACGAGAAACTTATTGAGGCCATTGATAAGCCAGATCTCTCTCACTAAGGAAAAATAACCATCGTAAAGTGAGAGGTTTATATTATGCTAGAGGCCCCGTTCACACCTGTTTAATCATAGATTAAGCATTCGCTTTTTTAACCGTGCTAAGTCAATCGCGTTTGACCGTACATTGAACTTAATATGACTATACTCATACTCTTCCTTAGTGACACTCATGCTAGAACGAATTTCACCTATGATACCTTTAGCGGTATAAGGAACAATAATCTCGTCTTCTATCATGTCATGCTCGGCGGCACCAACGATATATTTATGCAGTTTAGTGATATCAAGAGGATTGCGGGTTGAAGTCATCATGGCATCAGGAAACTCTTCCATCAGTGCCTGTTGTTGCTCAGTATTCAGTTGATCTGATTTATTCAGTACCAGTAATTTTTTGATACCTTCAACACCCACTTCTTCCAATACTTCGTGAACAACATCAAGTTGAGCACGGAAAGTAGAATCTGAAGCATCGACCACATACAACAATAACGAAGCATCATGGGCTTCTGCTAAGGTCGAATGAAATGAGGCAACCAAATCATGAGGTAGTTTTTTGATAAAACCAACGGTATCTGAAACGAGAATTCGAGGTTGAGTAACAGGATGCAATGCACGTACTGTGGTATCAAGTGTTGCGAAAAGTTTGTTTTCTACTAGTACCTCACTACCTGTAATAGCCCGCATCATTGATGACTTGCCTGCGTTGGTATAGCCAACCAAAGCAACACAAAATATCTCAGACCGTTGTGTACGTCGGCCTTTCATTTCATCTTGGACACTAGCTAAATCACGCCTTAATTCAGCTAATTGGTCGCGAACTTTACGACGATCTAGCTCTAGCGTCGTTTCGCCTGCACCCTTACCCATTTGGCGTTCTTTATTACCAATGGTGGAATCTCTGAGCCTCGGTGCTAAGTAATTTAGACGAGCGATTTCCACTTGCAAGCGTGCTGTTCGGGTACGAGCATGGCGGCTAAAGATCTCAATTATGATCCCCGTACGGTCAAACACCTCGACACCTAATTGATTTTCCACATTGCGTTGTTGTGATGGACTTAAATCGCAATCAAATACCACCACATCCGCACATGAAAACGGCAGTTCTTCCGTAGGAAGTTCAGCAAAATCCGTCTCATCAGAAAAATCTTCTTCTTCAAACAAACCCTTGTTACCAGTGAGGTGCGCTATTTCAGCCAGTTTGCCTGAACCGAGTACATTCTGTTTTTGACCCGAACTCTGCATTTGCGACTGCGTTCCAACCACTTTAAACCCTAGTGTCGTCACTAATCGACCAAGTTCTGCAAGTGATTCTGCTGCCTCATCACCTTTAAACTGCGGTGTGCAAATAGAAATAAGTAACGCGTGATTGAGTGATGCATTTTCTGTTAGTTGCATAATTTTTTCTGTTAGCGCACCAGAGTGCAAGCCTAGTATTTTATCCAAAGTTACCTGATCCTACGCTGTTATAGCGGAGGTTTATAGAGTAATAGAATACTAAATGCAGATATTCTTTTAGTTAACGACAAATCACTAACATAAAGCGGGTGTTAGGCCATAAAATAAGTGGTCATGTCCTCTTCTTCGCTTTCTCATTTTCCTCTGTTCATCTCATAAAGTTATCAAAACACTACTTTTTGATAACTTTACCCAATCACAAGATGCGCACATACTCACCCATCAAAACAAACAAGTGACAAATTACGCAATAAGCGAGATCAATACGACGATGAATCATGTTGGATTGTATGGATAAAGCAGCCGTGTTTTATCTTAAAGCATTAGGTCTGCACATTATTGTGGGCAAACCTGACGTAATAGAAGAAACCCAAAATCGAGTTGGAGACTTTATATTTAAGGCTATCCCAAATATTAAATATTTAATTAATAAAGGCTATTACAACGATTAACTAATGTAATCGCTTCTTTGCGGCATTTAATATTAAGTTTTTTATAAATTTTATATATATGTGTTTTAACTGTGCATTCCGCCACATAAAGCTGATCGGCAATTTGCAGGTTAGTTTGTCCTCGCACCAACATAGCTAAAATTTCTTTTTCTCGTTTTGTTAAATCGTCAGCATAAGTGGGAGAGGAAATAGACAACATTTTGAACTGAAGCAGCATCTTGGACATTAGTTGACGAGGTAACCAAAGCTCCCCTTCTATTACGTCAACAACACAACGCACCAAATGCTCTATCGGGGCATCTTCATACAGAATACCTCTTAGACTGTTCCAAGACATCAACTCTGTTTCATTTTTCAGGTCTGTAGGTACGTCGTATATGACCACACTGAGTCCCGGTGTACCTGATGACATAAACTCACTATAAGCACTATCAGTGATTGAGTGATAACCGATTAATACAACATCTATTTTATTAGAGGTGAACGAATTTACAACTGAGTTATGTGAAAACTGTGTAACTTGGATATTGGCAGCGCTTTCTAATTCTTTCTTGATTAAACTTGACTGAATATTCCTTCGACCAAAAAATAATATGTTTTTTTTTGCATGAAGAGTATATGCGTTTGTTTTGTTCATATTATACCTTTAAACCAGCAACATAAGTTTTTCTTTTTCGCGTACTAATAAACTATAAATCCTTCAGGGAAAATATAGCACGCATTAGTACTCTCATCTGTTTCTAAAATGATACTTGAAATACAATATTTTTATTTAGATATAAGGCCATGAAATTGAATGACATTTTTATCAGTCTACAACTTTAATTTCATAAATCCTTCATACCTTACTACTACTTTCAATTTTTCATCAAACTAACTTAATACCTTCGGTTTTCTGTTCGCCACTACACTTACTTTCAAACAATGAAGCAACTTAGGAGAGAGAAGGTTATGAAGACAACTTATCTTTCGTTCTTGATGATGTTGCCTGTTATGGGTTTCGCAGAATCAGATGGAGACCTCTCTCTTAGCGTGTTCGGACACATAAAAAGTCATTGCGAGATCAACTTTAATCGCGGTGACAAATTGGATTTCTCAAATGACGTTCAGAAAAGCGTTTTATTTGAAATTCAATGCAACCAGCCCATGGGTATGTCGCTATATTCACAAAACGGCGGCTTGAGCTTGCAACAGAGTAAAACCCCTGTGGTTGTGCAGTACCAGTTAAATATTGACGTGGCTTCGATAGGCATTAACAGAACCTTGCAAAGTAAAGACCTATCGTCACCAAAGTTAATTGAAAGTTCCAGTGTTATTCCATTTACAACGGAAGGAGTGATGAGAGTGACACTAGAAGAAAGTCTGCACTATGCGGGGCTTTACGAAGATATTATTGAGATAGATGTATACCCATCTATTCATGGTGTTGACCCGTAATCAACTTGCAATAGGCAGAATATGGAAGACCTCAGACTACAGTCAGTGGTAACAGCTAATCATCAAAAATTGATAAAGGATATTTCAATGAAAAAACTAACTCTATGTGCAATTTCAGTTTCGGCTCTTTTTGCAGTTAATGCGAACGCGGGTGATGTTCAATTGGTCGGTTTTGTAGCTCCGGTGTGTGAAGTTACCGGTATGAATTCTCAACTGGTCGACTTCGGTATGGTTGATGCCGGTTTCCAAACTATTAATGTTCCTTTGGGGATCCAATGTAATGATGCCGATGGTGCAACAGTAACTCTAATCAGTGCTGAAGGTGGATTAGAATCAGATGATCAAGAAGACTTTGCATTAACTTATGATGCCGTATTTACACCTTCTGGTTTAGCGGCTCTAACGCTTAACGCTCCTGGCGGCCCTGGTTTAAATGATGTGTCTGCAAGTCAATCTTATGGTGGTTCTGGTACTCTTGCCACTGGTGTTCCTGCTACGTTGGACGTAACTACAACAGAAACTGCCACTTTCTCAGGTGGTTATTCTGATACGTTGACCATACAAATAACGCAAAACTAGTTCTATACTTACCTTACTTTCCAATGGGAGGCTATGCCTCCCATTTAATACAAGGAGTGTATTTGGATGACAATAACAAGGCTGTTTTTGGTTAGTTTTCTATTTCTTGTGAGTCAATCTGCATTGGCCTATAAGGTTCAACCTATGTTGGCCGAAATCGCGCCAATCGGGAAAGGGTCGCAGATGACCATGCGAATAGACAATACTGGTGATTCCCCCCTAACGATTGAGTTAGTCCCGCTCTCATTCACCATGGATGAGTATGGCAAGGAAACCACCGAATCTGCCGAGGATGACTTGCTCGTCATACCTTCCAGCGCTATCGTTGCACCGGGACGCTCTCAAGCAGTCATCGTACGGTATTTGGGCAATCCATCAATCACAACTTCAAAACCATATCGAATTTCAGTCCGCCAGGTAAAAGTGTCACGTTCTGGTCAAGAACAAGCATCTTTGGGCCTTTTGTTGCAATTTGATACCCTACTCAATGTCAGACCTAAAAACACCAACCCAAACCTAAGCGTAAATAGTGTGACAAAAAATGAAGATAACTGGTTGGTGTCGGTAGAAAATTCAGGCAATAGCTATGGTCGTATCACCCGAACAAATTGGACCATTTCAGATAAAAGTCATTCATTATTCGTCAAGAATTCTGATATCGGTGAATTAATTGGTGGATCATTAGTACTGCCTAACTCAAAACGTATTTTTACCATGAAAGCGCTTGATGGATTTGATATCAAAACGGTCGATATCAAACTAGAAAATGCGAATTAAGCCATGTGGAAGCGCGCTTTCTGGCTGTTGCTAATATCAACAATTAGTCCGGGTGTAATCGCCATTATTATTACACCCACCGTTCTCGACATGGAAATTCAAAGTGGACGAATGGCACAGGTTGTTGTGACGAATAACTCGACGCAGCAGATACCACTTGAAATCAGTGTTAAAAGACTAGAGTTCTTATCAAATGGTGAGTTTGTAACCCGCGACAGCTATGAGGATAACCTCGTTATTTTCCCTCCTGCAGCCATGGTGAAACCGGGGAAGTCACAGGTTTTTCGTTTGCAGTGGATAGGCAGCAAAAAATTACCGCAATCCGAGAGTTATTTTGTCCGCTTTAGTCAGCCTCCTCTCGCCTCTGCCAACACAGACACATCCGGTATTTCAGTGCAAATGCACTACAACGCTTTGATACATGTTTTTTCTCAAAATCAGGCCGCTGAGATTACTTTGATCGTTGATGAAGACGGTACAGCCGTCATTACAAACTCAGGTGATCGGTTCTCATACTTAAGTCTCATTCGTTTCGAAGGGCTGCAGAGAAAAAGTGCAGATGCCATTGACCGTTTTTTAGGTGAACGATTCATCGCCCCATCCACTTCCTTTGAGTTTTCGTTACAAACACAAGTGGAGCCAGGGAAATATTATGGACAGATGCAGTGAATTACTCGTTAACGAAGATCATCTTCGTTTTCTCTGTCGTACTACTTTCTTCGTTCGTTAGTGCGCAAGAAAACCAAGCAAAACTCAACCCAACAGGAAGAGATATAGAACTTATGTCACTGCTAAGAGTTAGTGATAGCGTCATCGGTGAAGCGCAGCTCATCATCACTGCTGATGATGAGATATTACTGCCTAAAAACGATACTCTACTTATATTAAAAGGTCTCATTTCAGAAGAAACCGCCAACCAACTATCTGATCTAAACCAAAGTGATAAGCTATCTCAAAAAGACTTTAGAAGCGTGGGACTCGACCTGACATTTGATTTTTCAACGCTAGAAAGTGTCATATCTATACCTACTGAAATGCTACAAACACAGCAATTGTCTTTTGAAAGTGCAGGTGACTATGGTAACTATTTGGAACCTTCATTGGCCAGTGGTTATCTCAATGTCACTCTCTCTGGATCGCAGGTGGTTCAGAAAGATGATCAGTCGACGAGTGAGACCAGTTTTACGAGTAGTTTTGACTCAGCATTCAATATAGGCAAGGCTAACCTAGAGTACGAATCAGAATATGTCAGTTCCGATATCGCTGAATCTTATTATCTTAGAGAAGGTACCAGATTCAATATGGACTTCCCTTCTCAGGGGACACGTCTTGTTTTGGGCGATATGTATAATTCTGGCGCCGCTTTTCAGGACGGCGTTGACCTTTTAGGTGTCGGTCTAACAAGAGATTTCACGCTTATTCCAACAAGAAATGTTCGGCCAAGAGCAACACAGAGCTTCACGCTACAACGTACGTCAAATGTAGATGTAGTGCTTGATGGTATCGTCGTACAGCGACTGACCTTGAATGCCGGGAGCTATAATCTAAACGATATTCCACTCGCTCAAGGTAACAATGATGTTGAATTAATTATTACTGACTCAAGCGGTCAGGAAGAACGACTTCAGTTTTCTGTTGCTACCGGTAATGACCTTCTTGATAGCGGCGAATTCGAATACAGCATCGCCTATGGTTTACCCAGTGAGATAAACGGCGACGAAATAGATTATTTTACTGACCAACAACTATTCCATGGTTACATAGAAGCAGGCGTGACGCCGTGGTTGACTCTGGGTATTAATGGGCAAGCTCGTGAAGAATTATATCAATACGGCGGCTCGATTCTGTTTGCTACTGAACTTGGAACCACTGAGCTATGGGCATCAAGTAGCCATCATTCTGATATTGGAGGAGGGGAAGCTTTTCGCTTCGCATTCGATGCAAGTTTTGACAGTGATAATGAATATAATCCCGACTTCAGTCTTATTTATGATTATCAGACTGAAAATTTCTCTGGTGTTAGGGACTTCGATTCGTTGACGACACCACTAAATACTGTTGAACATTATGTCTCTCTTTTCAGCTCGATGGATATCAGCTTCCGGATGCGAGCAGCGTTGTCCCTATCTTATAGCTCTGGCTCTGAAGAGAGCGACAATTATACCGTTGTCGGTCCGAGCTTTTCCGGTCCTCTTTTCGCGACACCCGCGTCATGGAGCACTCGATTTAACTATCAAATGAACGAATATGAAGACGATGAATTCTACACGACTCTTACGTTGAGTTGGCCACTTAGCAAAGCAACCAGAGTGGTTGCCCGTTACCAGAGCGATACGGATTATGCGGCTGTAGAAGCAAGTTACCGGGAAGGCATAGGTAATACTGGTGGAATATCTGCATATGCCTCAGTGGGAAGAGAACGAGATACAGATGCAGATATCGATGCAGGGGTAGATTATACCGCCAATCGAATGTCGGTAAGCGCTAGCCATAACACTCGATATGACGACACAGATCTTGAGACCCAGACGCACAATAGCCAAATAGAATTATCAAGTGCGATCGCCTTTTCTGGTACCTCTGTGGCTATTGGACGTAAAGTCGGCGAGGCTTTTGCTGTCGTGACTAAACACCCGAGTTTAGCAGAAAACAATGTGGCAATAGACCCAATAAGAAACACAGAATATGCGAGGGTAATCAGTCGATCTACCAGTAATGTACTTATACCTGACCTGGTTGCGTATAACCCTCAGTTGATCGGATTTGATGTAGAAGATCTACCGCCAGGCTATGACCTAGGCGACGGTGCGTTCTCTCTTTACCCTGGGTATAAACGGGGATACAAACTGCAAGTTGGTTCAGACTCAGTGTTAACCGTGATGGGTAACGTAATTGAAAAGAAAACAGGTAAGCCGATTTCTCTGATTGTTGGAGAGGCAATATATCTTGGTAAAACTGACGGTAAAAACGACCCAGTCGAGTTTTTTACCAATAGAAAAGGTCGATTCGCCATTTCCGGATTACGTCCGGGAAAATACCGATTGGATCTTTTTCTAAAGGACACGAAGTCAATAGAAATTACCTTGCCTAAAGAAAGCGATGTATTGATACGCTTGGGAGACTTATATGTGGAATAATAATAGCCAACGATGGTTCTTAGCTTTACTACTATTTACTGTAAATACCTACGCTTACGGAGATTGTAATGCGAGATTAATAAGCATCGAGCCTCAATTTTCTCTGTCCAGATATGACGTATTCTCTGTCAGTGATACGCCTTTGGTTCAAAATTATATAATACGAGCAGATATCGAAGGTCAGGACTGCACTGCAATTGTTGAACTCGATATCGGTGGAAATTCTGACCATTTGCAGAGCACCAACCTCGAGATATTAAATTTTGAATGGCATGCAGAGCGTGGATTTGAAAAAAATGGATTATGGTACATCCCGTTAACTGAAAACAATGCCACCGGTAAAATTCAGTTACGATACCCAGGTAAGCAATGGGTGAGCGCTGGGATTTATCAAAACAAATTAGAAGCTTCGGTCATTGAAAATGGCAGTAATTTGCTAAGCTATACTGGCAAAAAAATCTATTTGGATATTAACGCTGAAGTGCTACCCACTTCTAAGGTTCAGTTTTACGGACTCTCTCAAAGGCATTATGACCTCGATTTTGGAGAGCTAGAGACGGGCAAAAGTATACGCTCCTCCCCAAGACTCTGGATTCAGAGTACTGGTGGATATTATATCTCCATTGAATCAGACTATGATGGAAACTTACGTCATGACTCACTTAATCCTAAATGGGATATCGAATATAGAATGTCGATAGCGGATAAGGGCATTGATATGCATAAGACAGGCCGTCAATGGCGTAGTGGTGACTCAACGTCTGGTTCATCTTTACCGATAAACTTCGTGGTGGGTGAAACCAAAGACAGAAGAGGCGGAGAATACCGTGACAACATTCATATATCGATTGAACCTGATCTGTCACAAATGCCGTGAAGTAACATAAACTATTTATCAAGTATAGACAGTTGGTTAAGTCGCATGATGTTAATCATCATTACTGTCTTTATGATTTTCCATCTCACTAAAAGCAAACTGTATTTGCTCTGATGAGAATCCTTTGCGACTCAGCATGGCGTAGGCTTTACCACGCTCCTTGTGGCTACTTAAATCGTCGTATTTTTTTCTAGCTGTGTTAAACACAGTGAGAAAAAATCCACATCCTCTGAGTTAACCAATCTTTCGAGAATCACATCAAAATCGGTAATATCGATTTTTCGTTGACGTAGCTCCTGTCGAATAACGGTCGCCCCTTTACCTTTTCGTGCATATTTCAATATTTCTTTTTCAATATCCACTTTAGATGCTTTGATTTCGAGGTTCGATTTTAGTTGTGAACATGATGCGTGCTGACTGATCGCTTCATTAACCTGTGAATAACTAAAGCCTCTCTTTTTTAACGTCCCTTGAAGCCGTTCTTTGCTCAGCGTAAATTCATGATAATAGTTGTTTACATACTCATTAAGCATGGACTGCTCACAGATCTCCCTATCGGCTTTAACCTTTTCAATAGCGTCTCGAATCTGATCGTCTACGATCCCTTTTTTCTTGAGTTTCTCTTGTATATAACCACTGCCATATTCACTCATAAAAGACCGTTCCGCGAACTGTTCTGCGAATGCTTTATCGGATTTCAGATAGCCGAATCCACGAAGCTTATCGAGAGTCTCAGAGATCCAAACTTCGTTATCGGTCTTGATGCGTAACTTCGTTAGCAACTCGCTTTCTGTCATGTCGCGTTGCCCTAAATGCCACATTGCCGAATTCATCACGCTTTCAATACGAGTCGCTTTTTTAACTCGTTTCTGGTCAATATCCAAATCGTCCCTCATCAGTGTTTGGTGCTTCATTGATACAACAAATCGTGTTTACAAATTAGCAAGTATTTCGTTTGATAGCACGACTAAATTGGATATTGCAAACCTTGATATTCTTTAGCCAATAAAGTCTATCAGTGAGCGTTATTGGCTATATAAAAATTCGTAGCGAATGAAGGCGGCTCAATTTACGCTATTTTAGGCCACCCATAAGTATATACTTCGCCTCTAAATAATCATCCATACCCATGTACGAACCTTCGCGTCCTAGGCCCGATTCTTTCACCCCTCCAAATGGGGCAAGCGTGGTCGAAATTAAACCTTCATTCACACCTACAATACCCGTTTCTAACTCTTCTGCTGCTTTCCATGCTCGTGCT
>LLEJ01000056.1_pt1 | contig 15409 bp, 16 predicted proteins | sample 595831 | NCBI WGS metagenome assembly LLEJ01 (sample SAMN02919310, study PRJNA255460) | bioreactor metagenome | biome: chemostat; feature: culture 2011_10.1; material: sediment; isolation source: day101 10degC chemostat 2011 inoculated with Wadden Sea sediment taken from... | place: Germany: Bremen... | reverse complement strand
AGCACTTTGGTTAGCACATGAATGTGAAGTGCTTGCAGAGCTGTATCTAAAAACGATGGCGATTCAAAAAGATATTCCAATTCTGGACGATGCTGAAATGGATGTTGTGCTAAATAAATTCCAATCTTACGGCCTTCGCGTAGAAAAATAATAAATCAAAGCCTGCTCTTCGCAGGCTTTTTTAACTCTTGAGGTATATGAAATGGTATTTTCTCTAAATTTACCACGGTTAGCGCTGTCTGGCGTTGGCGCGGTGGCAGAGTCTGTTGACGTGCTTACACAGCAACCCGTTAATAAAGCGTTGGTTGTGACGGATAAAAATTTAATCGATTTGGGTATATTGGATTCGCTTTTTTTATCGTTGGATGAGAAAGGGGTAAGTTATGTTGTTTTCGATCAAGTAACACCAAATCCAACGGCGACTTTGGTTCGAAGTGGTCATCAATTTTATTTAGAAAATCAATGTGATTGTTTTATTGCTGTTGGTGGAGGGAGCCCTGTCGATTGCGCTAAAGCCATTCGTATTATGGCTTCTAATCCGGGGGATATCTGTGATTATGATGGTGTCGGTTTGGTCAAGAATAGTGGCGATTTCTTTATCGCTATAAATACAACCGCTGGCACGTCAGCTGAGATGACATCTAATTCAGTGATCACCGATGAAGAACGCGCGGTTAAGATGGTCTTGGTTGATAGCAAACAGATACCTGACGTTTCGGTCAATGACCCTTCTCTTATGGTTGGATTGCCATCAAATGTTACTGCGGCGACAGGCATGGATGCATTAACTCATGCCATCGAATCGTATGTTACACCAGGTGCGCACACCTTAACGCAGCCGACAGCGTTAGAAGCAATAAGATTGATTAGTCTTTGGTTACCTGTTGCCGTTGAAAATGGCAAAGATATTGACGCTCGTGCAAAAATGGCGGACGCCCAATTTCTCGCGGGAATGTCGTTCAATAGTGCGGGTTTAGGTTTGGTTCATGCTATGGCCCATCAACCAGGTGCAACACATAATCTCCCGCATGGCGTATGCAATGCAATTCTACTTCCTGAAGTCTGTGAATTTAATGCTCAAACTCAACCAGAGCGTTTCCGTGCAGTTGCGGAAGCCATGGGAGGGAATACGAGTCAACTCAATGATAACCAAGCTGCCGAGTTAGCTGTAGAGCTGATTCGTCGCCTATCTAAGCAGGTTGGTATTCCATCTGGATTTACGGAGCTTGGAATTAAGGCGTCTGATTTAGGGCAATGGATAGATAAAGCGATGCAGGACGTTTGTTTAGGTGGTAACCCTCGCCAACCGACACCGGACGAAGTCAAAGCGCTGTACGTATTGTCTTTATAGTACATCTCTTTCTCTTTAAGGGTAGTGGGCTTTTCAATTGCCACTACCTTTATTTCCTCAGTAAAGACCAGAGGTATGTCGTTATGTCTATCGTTCAGCGTACTGTGTTCGGATTTGTATTAATGTTTAGCTTGATGCTCATTATCGCAATAACGAATTATTCAAATACGATCAAGTTGAACAACCAAATAGAGCAGATAACAAGTAGGTCAAATCCTATTTTACTTGCCACTTTACCGCTTCAAAAAATAATCCAAAATAGTCATCAATATTTTTCTACCTATATTTCGCAAGTAAATAGCTCTGAGCTTGTTGCAATACGTAATCAGGTTCTTGAGCAAAAAGTAAAGTATGTAAAGGCGATTGAGCATCTACAGAGCTTTGATCCGGGCACGGACGAGATTGACCAAATTAATGGTATTAATGTGTTGACCGACCAGTACTTTATCAATGTATTGCAAAGTATGTCCGCACATGAAGAATTGATCATGACGAGAGAGGCGCTAATGGTGACGAACAAAGACATGATCAAGTTGGATGATACGTATACGTGGGCAAAAGAGCAGATAACGGAAGAGTCATCGACAAGCCGTGTTACAAAAAACAAAGTAGAATTTATTATCAGTAGTATTGATCAAGGTTTAAAAAATATTCGTAGGATAGATAAAAATAACGATATTGCCATCGCAAAGAAAAAATTAGAGAACGATACTAAAATCGCTATTCAACGCTCGCAAGGTTTAAAAATATCAGCGCGCACTAAAGAGCAGTTTATTAGCATCATCGAGAAACTAAGAGCGATCACGCTGACGGACCAAGGTTTGTTTAATAACCTTATTAAAGAACGTGCTTTGTACGAGGAAAGTACGGCGTATTTTAAGCGGGCGTCAATAGATATAAACAAGATACAGAATCAGATCCAAGGGCTAACCAACTTGGCCCAAGAAAAGGCAGTAGAGAGCACTTCAGAAGCGGAGACGGTGGCCAATAGAGCGATCATGACCACGATTTCAATCGCCGCGGTTTCAGGGGTCATTGCTTTAATCATTGGCTACACCATTGTAATTAGTATCAAAAGACCAATCGGAAAAACCAGTCCGGTACTAATAAAAATGGCAGAAGGCGACATGACTCAAAGAACCAACTATGTTGATAAAACAGAGTTTGGTGTGATCTCCAGAGCGATAGACACGTTAGCAGACAATACCTCATCGATATTGAAGGAGATTGGCGAAGGCTCGACCGTGTTAGCGAAGGAAGCTTCTCGAACCGCGGAAATTAGCGAAAGAACCCTTGATTTGGTGGAGCAACAAAAGACAAAAACGGAATTAGTTGCAACGGCGATAGCTGAATTAGAAGTGAGCTCAGGCGAAGTTTCTAACTATACGCGTAGCACATTACTGGAAGTTGAAAAAACCAACGAAGCGACATTGGTAGGCCAGAAAGAGGTGGTAAAAAACAGAGAAATCACCACGACGTTAGTCAACTCTATAGAAGAAGCGGTCACCTATTCTGAGCAATTAGGGAAAATAACCTCAAACATCGGCAGTATATTGGATGTCATCCGCAGTATTGCGGAGCAGACGAACCTACTTGCGTTAAATGCGGCTATTGAGGCTGCTCGGGCCGGTGAGCAAGGAAGGGGCTTTGCTGTTGTGGCCGATGAAGTTCGCGCCTTAGCGACCCGTTCGCACAATTCAACGGAAGAAATTCAACGCATGATTGAAAGCCTTCAAGTGAGCTCTACGCAGATAACCAATGTGATGGTTAAAAGCTTGCAACAGACGAACAGTTGCGCCCATCAGACTCAACTCACAGAAAAGTCACTAGACGTGGTGACGTCCAGAATGAAAGATATATTTGATATGTCGAGTCAAATAGCCCACGCAGCACAAGAGCAGATTTCGGTGAGTGGTGAGGTTGCTATGTATATCAATGGTATTGCGGAAGGTGCACAGCAAACGGGCATGGAAGCAAAACAGTCTGCTGATAGTAGTGGGGTTCTGGTTGAGTTAGCCCAACGACAGCAGACGTTAATCGAACAGTTTAAAGTCTAATGGAGATTCAAATTATTATTCCGTCAGATCCAGTTATCAATTTAGGGTATTAGGAAACGTTATTATGGCAGAAACAAGTACCAAATTATTTATTTCAGAAGGGAAAGCTATCCTTGGTATTGAACTAGGTTCGACTCGAATTAAAGCTATATTAATTGGTGAGGACCAACAACCCATCTCAAGTGGAAGTTATCTCTGGGAAAATAGACTTATTGGTGATAATTGGAGTTATGACCTTGATGATGTCTGGATCGGAATACAGGCGTGTTACAAAGATCTTTACGAGAACGTTTACCAACAATATAACGTTGAGCTAAAGAAGTTAGCAGGGCTGGGTATCAGTGCAATGATGCATGGTTACCTTGTTTTTGACCGTTCAGATAGGTTACTTACGCCTTTTAGAACATGGAGAAATAACAATACGTTAGAGGCATCGGAAAAACTGATGTGTGTCTTTGAACATCCTATTCCTCAGCGTTGGAGCATCGCTCATCTTTATCAATCAATATTGGATAATCAAGAACATGTTCCTAACATTGATTTTATGACAACACTATCTGGTTATGTGCATTGGAAATTAACAGGATGTAAGGTACTAGGCATTGGAGATGCGTCTGGTATGTTTCCAATTGATATCGATGAAACAGCATTTGATTCAGAGTTGATGATGCGCTTTGATCATTTAGTTAAAGATGAAGTCCTGCCTTGGAAATTTGACCAAATTATTCCTGAAGTGCTTACTGCAGGGCAGGATGCTGGTTTCCTAACAGAAGCCGGAACTCTGTTATTAGACCCTAACGGCCAGTTGCAATCTGGTTGTCCGATGTGCCCACCGGAAGGTGATGCGGGTACGGGTATGATAGCAACGAACACCGTTTCAATAGGTACAGGTAACATTTCAGCAGGTACATCAATTTTCGCTATGGTCGTACTTGATGAGAAGCTTAAAAAAGTACACTCAGAACTCGATCTGGTCACGACACCAGATGGAAAACTAGTTGCGATGGTTCATTCTAATAACTGCTCATCCAATCTCGATGCCTGGATGCAGTTATTCAGGGAAGTCGCTCACGGACTAGGAAGTAATGTTTCTCAAGATGAACTATATGAAACGTTGTTTAAAACCTCCCTTAAAGGTGATGATGACTGCGCAGGTCTTATGGTGTATGGATATTTATCTGGTGAACATTTGACCCACTTTGAAAAGGGGTGTCCGCTCTTTCTAAACCCATCAGATAGCAAATTTACATTAGCCAATTTCATGCGAGCAAATTTACTGTCTGCTTTTGGTGCAATGAAGATTGGTATAGACATCCTAGTTGAAGAAGAAGGTGTAAACCTTGAAAAAATCTTAGCTCACGGTGGCCTATTCAAAACGAAAGGTGTGGTTCAACATCTCATGGCTACCGCTCTAAATGTACAAGTGGCGACAGTAGAGAATGCTTCTGAGGGAGGAGCTTGGGGTATTGCTTTACTCTCTTCTTTTTTAATAGACGAAGAGGTCAATCTTGATTCGTTTTTAAAGCGTAAAGTATTCTTAGCAGACGACGAGTTTATAGTCGGCCCAGAGAGAAAAGAACTCGAAGGCGTACAAAAATTTATGAGGCGCTATAAAGATTGTTTACCCGTAGAACGAGAAGCCATAAATTGCCTCACGTAGCTTTGAGCTATTCAGGAAGTATTCTGCGTCAAGCAATGGTGGTTGCTGATACTGCCTCTAGCGCCTATATGTGCCAAGGACGCCTATCGGAGTGACTATTTACATTCCTGAGACCTGGATATACATTGATTTTTCCAATGTATATCCAACCAAACCTTCGTAATCAAATTCCTCTTCTAGATACCTACAAATAGTTTTTAGCTATCAAAATTATATTTTTAATCGATTTAACTTATCTAATCAATCTATATATTCTATTGTTATTGAGTGAATTCGGATAGGGTAATGGATATGGCAACAAGTGCGCTAATTGTTGAAGGTGGGGCGATGAGAGGTATATTCGCCAGTGGGGTGTTAGATGCATTTATGGAGAAAGCGTTCCTGCCTTACGATTTTGCTATTGGTGTTTCTGCTGGTGCTTCTAATTTAGTCGGCTACCTTGCCAATGCACCTCAACGCAGTTTTAATATCATTACCACATTGGCAGTAGACAAAGGTTTTTTTAACCCAATACGTTTTACTAAAGGTGGGCATCTTGTTGATGTGAAATGGCTTTGGAATGAATCCAACCAACGTTATCCTCTCGATTCAGAAGTGCTATTTTCAAGTATCCCTATGTATGCCGCGATCACAAATATTGATACGGGTCGTGCAGACTACCATCAGATAAAACCTGACTCACTGTCTAACATTATTGAAGCGACAACCGCACTCCCTGTGGCTTATCGTGAAACACCGTGTTTTTCAGGTGGCTGTTATATCGATGGAGGTGTTGCTGACTCCATTCCAGTAAAAGAAGCGTATCGACGTGGCGCCCGTGATATCACGGTGATCTTATCCCATCCCCTTAGTTATCAAATGCAACCCAATAAATACCCATGGTTAATAAAAAGGTTGCTGTCTAAACACCCGAATATTGTGAAATCTATGATGGTAAGAGCCAATAATTATAATCAATCTCTTGAGTTCATAAGAAACCCACCCCAAGACGTGATTATTCGAGTGATAACGCCACCAGAAAGCTTTGCGGTAAAGAGGTTAACAATGAATAAAGCCACATTGCATGACGGCTACCAGATGGGGATAACCGCTGGAAAAGAGCATCTATCCATTAGAAGTGGCACTTATGGATTGAACGAAGAGAACTGCCACTTTTGTATTTAACATTTGATTGTAAATAATTAATAATCGATTCGAGATCGAGTTGAAAAAGTTGTTGTTTTAGTCTGAGGTCTAAACGGATTCTAAACTTCGGCATCTTTCTGTTCTGTTCACCTCAGGTAGTAACAGTCACAAAAATGCCCTACAAAAAATGGAAATAAAATGATGAAACAAAAAAAACTGACCACAGCCAATGGCTGCCCTGTTGCAGATAACCAAAATGTACAAACCGCAGGTCCTCGCGGACCAATGCTTCTGCAAGACGTATGGTTTCTTGAAAAGCTGGCTCATTTCGATAGAGAAGTTATTCCAGAAAGACGCATGCACGCCAAAGGATCTGGCGCTTATGGCACTTTTACCGTAACGCATGACATTTCTAAATATACTAAAGCCAAGCTATTTTCCGAAGTCGGCAAGAAGACCGATCTTTTTGTCCGATTCTCTACCGTCGCTGGTGAGCGTGGTGCGGCGGATGCTGAACGTGATATTCGCGGATTTGCAATGAAGTTCTATACAGAAGAAGGGAATTGGGACCTAGTTGGTAACAACACGCCCGTATTCTTCCTTCGTGATCCTTTAAAGTTTCCAGATCTAAATCATGCTGTTAAACGAGACCCCCGTACAAATATGCGCAGTGCCAATACGAACTGGGATTTCTGGACATTGCTTCCTGAGGCGCTTCACCAAATTACTGTTTTAATGAGTGAGCGTGGTATTCCTCGTACTTACCGTCATATGCATGGATTTGGAAGCCATACCTTTAGCTTTATCAACTCTGAAAATGAAAGGTTCTGGGTAAAATTTCACCTACAAACGCAACAAGGTATCGAGAACTTAACCGATCATGAGGCGGAGGAATTGATTGGTAAGAACCGTGAAAGTCATCAACAAGATCTGTATGAGTCAATTGAAAGTGGTGAATTTCCTCGTTGGAATTTGAAGGTTCAAATTATGCCCGAGAACGAGGCTGGAGATTACCGCTTTCATCCGTTTGATCTCAGTAAAGTCTGGCCACATGAGGATTACCCACTGATTGATGTTGGTGTTATGGAGCTTAATCGAAATCCAGACAACTACTTTGCCGAGGTAGAGCAAGCCGCATTTAATCCTGCCAATATTGTGCCTGGAATTGGCTTTTCTCCTGACAAGATGTTGCAAGGACGATTATTTTCGTATGGGGACGCACAGCGTTATCGCTTAGGTGTCAACCATGCGCATATTCCGGTCAATCAAGCCCGTTGCCCCGTGAATGCTTACCACAGAGATGGAGCAATGCGTGTAGATGGAAACTACGGAAGTACCAAAGCATATGAACCAAACAGTTTAGGTTTATGGCAAGAGCAACCGGATACCAAAGAACCGTCAATGCAACTTAATGGTGATGCGCATAGCTGGGATTTCCGTGAAGATGATAGTGATTACTTCACGCAGCCTAGAAACCTGTTCAACCTAATGACATCGGGTCAACAGAAGGCGCTCTTTGAAAATACGGCTCGCAGTGTTGGTGGGGCATCGATTGAAGTCCAGCACCGCCATATCGCCAACTGTTCCAAAGCCGACCCTGCTTATGGTGAAGGTGTCGCTAAAGCGTTAGGAATCACATTAGAAGATAGTAAACAATAAGAAAAATCGATCTTAAATGCAGGTCTTAGCTATTGGCCTGCATTTAATTATCACTGACTTAATCAGCGAATGCTGAAAGGGGTATGATATGAGAAACTGGAACGATTATAAGACAACCTATCGCAGTGAGTCGGATATCTTTGATTTCGCAAGAGTTGGTGACTTTAGAGGGCTTGTAAATATTTTATCTCAACATACTGAAATAGACTTAGATGCTAAAAATAACAGAGGCTACTCTCCACTCATGCTTGCCGTTTATAATGGTGAGAGAGATTTCTGTGAAGCACTATTGAGAAGTGGCGCAGATGTAAACTCGATGGATTTCATGAAGAATACAGTGCTGATGGCTTCAGCTTTCAAAGGTAATGTAGAGATTATAAAGCTTCTATTACAATTTGGAGCAATAACAACGAATAGAAATAAGACCAACATGAATGTGCGAGACTGGGCGTTAATGTTTGGACGAACAGAGGTAGTGCAATACCTTGATAATACATTTCCTACTTTAGTTGCTGCATCAAAAATTAAAAATTTCATAAGGTTTATAGGACTTAGTTTTCTGATGCTTAAGCCGAGGATACAATCTCAAAGTAGGACAAATAGGTATTCTTAGCGCATGCAATATAAACTCATCTGAATTATTTATGATACGTAATATCGTCGGATGGATGGGAAGATAAAGGGCTTTTTTCTGAAGTGTTCTAACGAATATAATGACCTCAACATAAAATATTGATGAATGACTGTGATCCCACAAATTAATTGTGTGAAAGACCAGCCAATGTAAGTGATGCCCATCTAACTATTCGTATTCTTGCCTATCTCCTATAATTTTATAGGAGTAGTGTGGTGTCTCAAATAACCGGTTGAACACGAAATTTCAGAGGTAATTATGAGTTTGTTTTATGTTGATAAGAAAGCGCAAAATAATGGCGATCATGAGATTCACACAGCAACATGCACTCACGGTCCTGGGGTGCAAAATTGTGACCCACTTGGCTACCATACCGCATGCAGTACAGCACTGAATGCAGCCAAAGAAATATACCCACAGTCAAATGGTTGCTATTACTGCTCATATTCAAGTTATAATTCTGAAGAAAAGTAAAATCGATGAAGGGCAATTATAGCAACTGATTGTCCTTTTCTTACCAACAAGCTGTTGACACTCTCCTCTTAAATACTCACCTTTGGTCAGATGCTTTCCAAACCAGAAATGAAAAAATTAAACGTATTAATAACCGATAGTAGAAACAGACAAACACAGTAATTAGGCATTCACACAAGAATATGCAAGGAGAGTCGCTTGAATAAGGTTGTTATTGTTACAGGTGGAGGACGCGGAATTGGAGCCGCTACGTCTAAAATGTTGGCTGCCAAAGGGTATAAGGTTTGCGTAAATTATCTGAAGAATGTAGCTCAAGCAGAAAGTTTGGTTGCTTTGATTCAAAAAAATGGTGGTGAGGCATTTGCGTGCCAAGCAGATGTGTCTGTTGAATCCGATGTAAAGCGTTTGTTTTCGTCCGTTCGCCAACATTACGGGACGGTGACACACCTAGTGAATAACGCGGGTGTTTTGTTCGTTCAGTCTCAGCTGAGTGATATTGAATTAGATCGTTTTGAAAAAGTGATGGGTTCCAACGTAACGAGTTGTTTTTTATGTTGTAAAGCGTTTATCAATCAGATTGATACGCATGGTGCAATAGTGAATGTCTCGTCCGCAGCATCAAGAATAGGTGCACCGTTTGAATACGTAGATTATGCGGCCTCTAAAGGGGCAATGGATTCTCTTACCAAAGGATTGTCACTTGAACTCGCGCCAAAGGGCATTCGTGTGAATAGCGTCAGGCCCGGCTTTATCCATACGGATATGCATGCCGATGGTGGAGAGCCAAATCGGGTTGAGCGATTAGCGGCTCAGATCCCTCTTCAACGAGGTGGAACGCCAGAAGAAGTGGCTCAAGCGATAGTATGGTTGTTATCAAATGATGCCTCCTATGTGACAGGAACTTTTATCGATATTGCGGGTGGAAAGTAACCTGCTAAATTGAGTGTCTTTATGATGGACAAAGAATAACAAGTTCAAGGGAAAATAAATCAAAATAAACCTTTACATTATTCGATACTCAGGTATTATCCATCTCGCTCTGTTGATCAGAGTTATTAATGAAACATAAGTAAAAGTAAAGCCTCAGAATTTCTTCGTTATTGTTGTTATCCTCAGTTTTTCCCTTACGCTTCATCGTCACATTTAATAATTCAGCTATCAGCGCATCGCACTATTGCGATAACTTATTAATCTAAAAATATTAAGGGACACAACATGTCTAATAAAACAACTGGTATAGTAAAATGGTTTAACGAAGATAAAGGTTTTGGTTTCATTACTCAAGACAATGGCGGCGCTGACGTATTCGTTCACTTCCGTTCAATTGCATCAGAAGGCTTTAAAACGCTTACTGAAGGCCAAAAAGTATCTTTCGAAGTAGAGCAGGGCCAAAAAGGTCCTCAAGCGGCTAACGTTACAGCGCTATAATTTCGTAAGACGACGCAGATAGTATCATTACTATTTGCGTCATCTAAATCACTAATATTAATCAATTTATACCATATATTCGAAAATATAAACATTTCAAACATCTGCTTTCCCATATGTCGTTACGTTTCTTATTCACTTCGTTATATTCTAATAAATAAAATCATTAACATTAAAAATTTGCAGTATAAATCCATATTTAGAATTACTCTATTTTGGCTTTAACATGCTTATTATAAAAATAAGGATACTTATGTCTCGTTCAATCGGTCGTAAGCGATTTTGGTTTCAAAATAGCCGAAATCAAAATAATAAAATAACTAAATAATTAAACAACCAAATAAAATTAGAGGTAATTAAATGATAGTGAGCTTTACTATGTTAAAAGGCGAAATCTCTTGGGACGCACCCATCCATCAATTGAACAGTGATATATTATTACGACATATTCGATTAAATGGTAATGTCGACAGTGTTGATATTGAGCTTTCGTATTGCGAACAAACCTGCGAAGGTGACATCACCAATAGTAACAATCAACTTATTGGTAATTTTTCAATTTCTTTTTAATAGCTCAGTCCATTCTGAATTTCGGTTATTGTAAAAAATAGTAAACCTGTCAACTGGATCTAACTTAATTACCTTGAATATGGTTCTCCACTCTGTAAGTCGTAGTGTTCTAACATCCTCTTTTATAACAACAATGTTTGATATTTTGGAGGAGTAATGACCCTCTCTTTTCGTTGGAAACACGCTTCAGTTATATATCAATTTGTTCGATTTATACCGTTTGGCTCCTATATTCAATAATATCAATAACACTCTCAATAATACCCGTTACATTAGCTATGTGGTCCAAATTAATTCGATTCCACGAATATATTTCATCAGGCCAGTTATGCCAAGTTAAGTAAGTTTATGGTCAACATGAATGTCATTCTCCCGACGACTCAAGACATCTTTGTATGCTTAGCAATAGGGCTCCCTCCGCATTAACATCGACTTTATGACAACCATGCTGATGATCAGTTAATTTTCCAGACGGGTATTTTTAGTGGAACTGGTATAAATCAGTAATCTCCTCTAAATGTGATCGTTCAACACCTCTCTTACGTAATGATAATATCAAACAAAACAAGAGAGTCGTTGTGAATAACTCCAAACAAGAACGTAATCAAAATAGAAGTGAATCTATTCAATACCCTGTATTTCCACTTCCGATCTTTATACTCCCAGGTGGTATGCAAAGGCTGCGTATTTTTGAATCTAAATATGTCTCCATGATTGCTAACGCCGAACAGACAGATGGTTTTGTTGTCGCGCTCTACCAAAAAGAGAGCGCTTTTTTAGTGCCTGAGTGGGGGGTTCATGTTCAAATCGTCGATTTTGATCAAGGTGAAGATGGCATATTAACGGTCGATGTACTTGCCGATGGTATGGTTAGTTTATCCCGTTTCGACGAACAGAAAGGCGGGTTGTTGACCGCGCAGACTTTTTCTCTGCCGCATTGGTCCTCGAATAAAGGCGTTGATTCAACAAGCTATGATTCCTCTGACAATGGTCCCATTGAGCAGGTTCAGTTTAAGTTATCTTCTGTTTTAAAAGGAGTATTTAGTGCACATCATGAACTCAGTGACCTATACCAAACACAATTCTTTGACTATCCTGAATGGGTATGTGCACGTTTGTTGGAGATTATTCCTCTGTCCTTGACTGAAAAAGAGAGGTTTGTTCAACAACTTGACTATACACAGCTTACAACGCTCCTCAGTATCTTATGCGAAAAAGAATTAAATAAAGATTGATCCTTTTTATCCACCCCAACGTAATGGTTAGTATCTATTTTAAAGGGGTGTTGTTCAGATGCAGCAGATTGAGGTAAAAATCGAACCGATAGCGAAAGGGATTCCCATTACTCAGCCTACCATGACGTCGGCGCACCCAGAATTGTCTGACTGGTTATCGTTAGTGGCAGAAAACCAAGACAAGGCAGCATTTACAAAGCTGTTTCGTTTTTTTTCACCTAAAATTCAACGCTTTGGCATTAAACAACTCGGTAACGAGAGCCAAGCTAATGAATTAGTGCAAGACACAATGACGAATGTTTGGAAAAAGGCGCATCTTTATGACGCGAGTAAAGGTGCAGCAACGACATGGATTTACACCGTTATGCGTAATGCATCATTTGATCAACTCAGAAAGGTTAAAAGCAAAGCAGAGCAAAACCTTGGTGATGATATCTGGCCGCTAGAGCAAGCGTTAAGCAAGAACGATAACCTGGCAAACTCGTTTGGTGACCACCTAATGGCAAAACAACTTGAGAAATTAGTGGGCGGCCTACCTGCCGCTCAAAGAGTTGTAGTGCAGGGCGTTTACTATCAGGAACTTTCACAAGAACAGTTATCGCAGCAGTTAGGTGTTCCAATCGGAACCATAAAATCACGGTTGAGATTAGCATTGGAAAAAATTAGACAGCAAATGGGAGAGCAAGACAATGATTAACTATCACCCAAGCGAAGCTGTATTAAAAGAATTTGTAGCAGGCGACCTGCCAGTATCGGTTTCTGTTGTTGTCGCAAGTCATGTAGAAATGTGCAGTGAATGCCAGTCTCTCGTTAGTCAATTTACAGAGAAGGCCGCAATGGACGTATTTGATGTGAACGAGGAGACGTTGAGTACTGAAGAGTTTGATTTCAGCTTTGATGAATCTGGCATCGATATTGTTACGCAGCAAGAAGAGATGGTTTCGCTAGAGATGCTTGAAACGATTACGGCTCAGCCAGTGGAACAGGCATCAATTTTACCCGTTACAGTGACGGAAATAGAAGTATCGAACACACGTGTAACCTTGCCAAGAGCAATCAGATCCATCTCGTTAAAAGAGTGGCAAGGGATAGGAAAGATCTCGCGTGCTAGGTTAAAGCTTGATGATGATGAGCGACGTATGAGTCTATTGCATATCGCTAAAGGCGGCAACGTTCCTCAGCATACGCATCAAGGGTATGAAATAACCTTACTGCTTGAAGGCAGTTTTGAGGATGAAATGGGCAGCTACCAAGCAGGTGATTTTATCTGGTTAGACGGTAAGCATACCCATAATCCAATGACAAAAGAAGGCTGTGTTTGCTTAACGGTTTCGAGTGATGCACTTCGATTTACTCAAGGGGTTAGTAAGCTTATCAACCCATTAGGAAAATTGATTTATTAGGTGAGCGATAATAAACATGAGGCGGGACTTCTAATATGGATAAAAAACTACAAATAGGCATCAGTGCGTGCGTTGTAGGGCAGCAAGTTCGATATGATAAAAGCCATAAACGTTCGAATTTTTGCATGGAAGAGCTGAGTGAATTTGTTGATTTTAAGCCCGTTTGTCCAGAGGTCGCGGTAGGATTACCAATCCCACGACCAACCATAAGGCAGATTTCTAACGGGGATGTGATAACCGTCTCTCGTCCCGATGGCTCAGGAGACGTAACGGAAGCGCTTACCCAGTTTGGTCAATCTCAAGCGAAAAAGAATGACGATCTGGCCGGTTTTATCTTCTGTGCTAAAAGCCCAAGCTGTGGCATGGAAAGGGTCAAGATATATCAGCATGACGGCAAGGGTTCCAAGATGACGGGTGTTGGTATGTTTTCGAAGCAGATAATGCAACATAACCCATTATTACCTTGTGAAGAGAATGGTCGCTTGAATGATCCTATCATTCGAGAAAATTTTATTACTCGTATCTTCACCTATCAAAAATGGCTCGATTTAAAAGCCAGTGGTTTTACCTTACATAAGCTTATTACGTTCCATAGTGCCCATAAGTATCTGGTCATGAGTCATCATATTGAAAGCTATAAAGGCCTAGGTCGACTGCTTGCTGACCCACAGCAACCGATTAATGAGGTGGCGGATGAATATATATCAATGTTGATGGAGGCATTAACCATCAAGGCCACTCGACGCAGCCACACCAATACTCTGCATCATTTACAGGGTTATTTTAAGAAGCAGCTAACCAAAGACAAACGCAAAGAGTTGAATGATCAAATTGATGCTTATCGAGAAGGCCTCTTGCCATTATTGGTTCCTTTAACCTTGATTAATCACTATTTACTAGAATTTCCCAACGACTATCTATCCGAGCAAACCTACTTAAATCCACATCCTAAGGCGTTAAAGTTGAGGTATGGCTATTGAGTACACTGCTTTGGTTGAGGCGAGATCTTCGCATTCACGATAACCCAGCATTATGCAAAGCCCTTAAAATGGGGGCTTCTAATGCGGTCTATATATCAACACCAAAGCAGTGGCAACAACACAACCTTGCGCCCATTCAAGCTGATTTCATCCGAAGACATCTACTATTGGTTGCGAAACAATTGGCAGAGCATGGTGTGAAACTGCATCACTTGGAAGCCTCAGATTATTACTCTCAGGTGCAGGTACTAAAAGAATTTTGCTTTCAGAATGCTATCGACACTGTCTGCGCTAATCGAGAGCCAGAGATCAACGAGCTCAACCGAGATACACTTTTTCAAAAAACGGGTATAAACCTTGTTCTTTCTAACTGCGATACTATCTTGCCGGTAGGCAGCGTGCTTAATAAGCAAGGTGAGATGTATAAGGTCTTTACACCATTTAAGAAGGCGTGGTTACAGCGCTTACAACTTACCGGTGTTGAATGTGCCATCTCCCCTGTAAAGAATGCCAATATCTCCATTCATAACTCTTTGACGTCGATTGAATTTGATTATCTAGACGCGGACTCATCACGTTGGCCGCTCAGTGATGAGGTCATGCAGACGGTCGTGCCAACGTTTCTGAAAACAGCTTGATTCATACGCGGAAAAGCGAGATTTTCCAGCGGTTAAGGCAACGTCTGGTCTGTCTCCCTATCTTGCTATTGGAGCGATTAGCCCACGATGGCTTGCGCTGCAATTAGTGCAGAAGCAACCGGGTATTGTATATGATTCAGCTATGCCCGGTTTTGCATGGTTTAATGAACTAATTTGGCGAGATTTCTACAAACA
>LLEJ01000055.1_pt1 | contig 15580 bp, 17 predicted proteins | sample 595831 | NCBI WGS metagenome assembly LLEJ01 (sample SAMN02919310, study PRJNA255460) | bioreactor metagenome | biome: chemostat; feature: culture 2011_10.1; material: sediment; isolation source: day101 10degC chemostat 2011 inoculated with Wadden Sea sediment taken from... | place: Germany: Bremen... | reverse complement strand
CATGTAACTTGGATGGAACCTATTGAAAGATATGGTATGAAAAATCAGCCAGCTCCATTAGCATTAGTAAGTCCTCATCCATCTGAAAGACTTCACTCTCAACAGAATAATACTTCATTAAGACATAATTATGAAGTACAAGGAAGAGAACCTATTTGGATTAGTATTGAAGATGCTAAAGCAAGAGGTATTAATGATGGTGATTTAGTTAGAGTATTTAATAAAAGAGGTCAAACTTTAGCTGGCGCTGTTGTTACTAAAAATATCTCTAAAGGTGTAGTAAGAATGCAAGAAGGTGGTTGGTATGATCCACTAGAACCAGGTAAAGAAGGTACTTTATGTAAACATGGAAATGTAAATACATTAACAGTAGATATTCCTACTTCAAAATTAGCAAGTGGTAATAGTGCTCACACTGCACTTGTAGATGTAGAGAAGTATAAAGGGAAAGTTCCAAATATTTCTTTATTTAAACAGCCTAAAATGGCTTAATCTAGATAGTTAGTTGTTGAGTTTTTACTCCTTATTTGAGCTTAGCAACTAATTAAAATATAAAGAGGAGAAACTTTCTCCTCTTTATTAATATACTTTTTTTTCTTTTGAGACTTTTAAAACTCCATATTTTAAATAAAATAATTTGACAAATGTTATTAGATATTAATATTTTGTATATCAGGATTGAAAATCTTTGTTTTTGATTCATTTTCATTTATAAGATTTTTTGAATAATGCATATATAAAATATTTGTATCAAGAAGTTGATTATTTAAAGAGATGAATTCTTCAAAACTTTTACACTGTTTTGTTTTATTCATAAAGTATTTCACAATTAATATCCAACCATAGGTCATTGTTGCGTGATATTTACTAGAATCTACTTCTGCTTTTTTTAAAATATTAAGTATTCCTTCTTTTACAAATTGATATGTTTGTTTTATGTTTTTATCTATGAGTAAAGTATAGGTTATAAGTAAATGTTCATTATGATGAAATTTACTTAAGTCAAGTGTTGTATTTATAAAACTGTTTAAATATTCTTTTTCTTCTTTTAAATATGAGTGTTTCATAATTATTTCCTTTTTATAGAAATTATAAAAAAAGGATAAAAGAAAAACTAGTGGAAGCTTTATGATTTTTGTTGTTTTTGAAACTGTTTTGGCGTTATTCCAAACTCTTTTTTAAATTGTTGTATAAACCATGATAGGTTTGAATAACCAACTTCTGTACAAACTTCAGAAATATTCTTATTATCATAAGTTAAGAGTATTTTAGCTGTTTCAAGTCGTTTTTTTATTAACCATTTTTGAGGAACTGTACCATATATTTTAGAAAATTCTTTTCTAAAATCATTTAAAGGAATTCCAACTTTTGAAGATATGTCTTCTACATTATCAAAATGATTACAGTGTTTTTCTATTTTTGTTTTAAAATCTATATTTTTATCATTTGTTAATGTTTTTAAAAAACTTTGAAACTTTCCATCTGTATCACTATTAAGAAGAAGTAAAAGTATCTCTTCAAGCTTATGTTTTATGATTGACTCATTTATCTTTTCACTACATAAAAATAAAGGAATAAAAGTATCACTTGAGTATCTTAGCATTTCATTTGGTATGATTTGGAAAATATCTTCGTTTGATTGTGAAATATTTGATAAATTAAGTTTATTATCTTTTATAAATTCATAAATAAATCTATCATTGTATTGAAAAATAAATGCTCCATATTTTTTTACATCATCAAAAACTTCACTTTCAACAGATGTTCCACTCTTTACAAAAAAAATATCCCCTGCATTACCTTTGAAGGTTTTCTCTTTTGTCCGTAAAACTCTTTTACCATTTAGTAAAATAAGCATAAGGTTATCTTTTAAAAGTGCACTATGTTTTTCAAAAGGATCATTTAGAAATAGTTCTACTGTGCATAAATCTTTATATAAAAAACTTTTTGATTTTTTATCACTTAATAAAATTTCATCTAAATATTTCAATTGTCTCTCTTTTCTATTTAATAAAATAGCATTACTTTTTTGATTTGTAAAACATTAAAAATAATTGAATTTCCAGTATTTTTTCAATTTGTATCTTAATATAATGAAACTATTAATTAACTAAAGAGTTGTTTATAAAACTATTAAAAAGGACAAGTAATGAATACTGTTTTATCGAATGAAAAAGTTAAAGTATGGAAAAAAGAAGGTATGAAATATTTAAGAGAAGTCTTTAAATATTCTAGAACATTTAATTGTACACCAAAAGAATTGTTTTCATTGTTATGCCCAACAACTGAGTTTGATTGGATAGAAGGTTGGCATTGTGAAATGATTTATTCTCAGTCGTTATATCATGAATATAATTGTATTTTTAGAACTGATTATTTTAATATGGATGAGATTTGGGTAATTTCAAGTTTTGATAAAAATAAAGCTATTGAGTTTGTGCGGGTATCAGAACATTTTACTATAAAGGTTGATGTAAAAATCTGTGATAACTTGGACAATACTGTTACTGGGAATTGGGTTCTTTATATAACAGCATTAACAGAAGAAGGTAATGATATTTTAAGTAGTGTAGATTGTGAGGATGATCATGTTGAAGTTTTAATTGATGCTTTAGATTATTATATAAATAATAATGAGATGAAATCTCTACCTAAAGGGATGTTTAATTTTCAAGCTTGAAAATTTAGATAATAAAAAGAGGAGAAAGTCTCCTCTTTATTAACTATTGTTTACAAGCATCAACAATAGCTTCTTGGTTTGCATATAAATAGATTTCAACTCTTCTATTTAGCGCCATATTTTCTTTATTTGTATTAGGTGCTACTGGTTTGTTGTAAGAACATCCTTTTGAAAATATTTGATTTTTTATACCGCTATTATAAATAGTATTTCCAACATTTGATGCTCTTTGTTCAGATAGTTTTTGATTATATTCGTATGAACCTCTACTATCAGTAAAACCAACAACTTGAATTATAGTGTTTGGATAGCTTGTTAAAACATCTGAAATTTTAGCAATTTTTCTTGAAGCTTCTTGTGTTGGTACAGCAGAATTAGTTTCAAAAACCATACTATCTCTTAGCATGATTTTCACGTATTTATCAGTATTTGATACAATTAAATCATTATTCGGATCTAAAGCTGCATTTGGGTTATTATTTACATCAGTATTTAATTTATCTGCAACTTCTTTTGCTTGTTGATCCATTGAATAACCAATTCCACCTCCAATAGCCGCACCAATAGCACCACCTATGAGAACTCTTTTTCCTTTACTACTTCCTTTTGTAGTTCCACCAATTACTGCACCTAAAATACCACCAATAAGTGCTCCAGTTTGAGTTTTTGACATACCTGTATTATTTGAGTTTGGTTGCGGGTCATTTCCTTGCGTTGCACAACCTGCAAGCATAGCAGCTACTAAAGATGTAGCAGCAATCTGTTTTAAAAAATTTCTTTTCATATTTTAATCCCCTCTATTTGTATAAGTAATTATAGCATCTTCTTGGTGAAATAATTGTGTAATTTATTAATTGAATATGTAACTATCTTGTAAATGATTTTCGCTATAATATCAACTTAAGATAATAAAATTAAGGAGAAGCCCCATGGATAAAAGAACAAAGATTTTAGCAACATTAGGGCCAGCAAGTGATACTGTAGAGGTTATTGAAGGGCTAATTCGCGCTGGTGCAAATATGTTTAGACTAAATTTCTCACATGGAAGTCATGAATATCATTTAAATACATTAAAAAATATTAGAACGGCAATGGAAAACTTAGATACAACAGTTGCAGTTTTACAAGATATTTCCGGACCAAAAGTTAGAGTCGGAGATTTAAGTGAACCTTTTGAGTTAAGAAAAGGTGATACGATTACATTTTTAAGAGATGAAATAATTGGTTATAAAGAAGATGAAAAGAGATATGTAGTTTCTATAAATTATCCGGAATTACTTGATAAAGTAAAAAAGAATGAATATATTTATTTGTATGATGGAACAATTAGAGCAAAAGTTATTGAAACTGGTGATGAAATAAAAGCATTGATTGAAAATCATGGAATACTTAGTTCTAGAAAAGGTGTTAATTTCCCAAACACAGTGATTGATATTGATGTTATTACAAAAAAAGATAAAAAAGATATTGCATGGGGAATTGAAAATAAAGTAGACTATTTTGCAATTTCATTTGTACAAAATGAAAGAGATATGTTACATGCTAAGGATTTACTTGGAGATTATAAGGGGAAATTAATTGCAAAAATTGAAAAGTTTGATGCAGTTGAAAATATAGATGAAATCATTAAAGCTAGTGATGGGTTAATGGTTGCAAGGGGAGATTTAGGGATTGAAGTTCCTTATTATGAAGTTCCAACAATTCAAAAGAGACTTATTAAAAAAGCAAATGCAGCTTGTATCCCTGTAATTACTGCAACACAAATGCTTTTATCTATGACAGAAAATGAAAGAGCTACTAGAGCTGAAATTTCTGATGTTGCTAATGCTGTGTTAGATGGAACAGATGTTGTAATGCTTAGTGAAGAGAGTGCTATTGGAGAAAACCCAATAAATGTTGTAGATACGATGAGTAATATTATTGCAAAGACTGAAGAGATATATGCTTTTGATAAACAAGACAAATTAGATTATCAAGATAAATTTGATGTTATTCAAGCAACAGTAACTAAACTTGCTGATGATATAGATGCTAAAGGTATTCTTTCACTTACAAGTTCAGGTAAGTCTGCAACGAAAATATCTAGATATAGACCAAAAACACCAATTTTTACTTTTACACATAAAAAAAAGGTGTTAAATAGTTTATGTGCTATTTGGGGTGTTAGACCAATAGGTGTAATTAAAGAATCATTAGCCTCAAAAATGTTTCAAAAAATGTTAACTCAACTTGATGACAAAGGTTTACTTGATAGAGAAGGTCCATATGTTGCCACAGTTGGATATCCTGTTGGAATGCCTGGAAGTACTAATACAATCAAAATTTTAACTGAGTCTGAAATTGAATATTATTTAGGATTAGCTGAAAAAAAGAAATAACTATTTTAATGGGAGTTTTACAATAAATAAAGCTCCCTTGTATTCTTTATTTTTATATGTAAATTGAGTATTCTCAACTATTATTTCACCCTTCAAACTTGATTCGATTATATTTTTAGTCATATAAAGTCCAATACCTGTACCTTGTGATTTGAACTTCGTTGTAAAATATGGTTCGTATATTCTGTGAATAATTCTTTCTTTTATTCCACCTGCATTATCGTATATTTTAATTTCTAAGAACTTGTTAACTTCACTTGTTTTTATAAAAATATATTTTTCTCCTTCTATATCCAATAGAGCATCTTTAGCATTATTTAATATATTTAGGATTACTTGAATAAGTTCATTCTCATATGAATTTAATTTGATATCTTTTATATCAAGGATTAAATCTATATTTTTATTTTTAATATTTGCAAAAATAAGATTAAGTACTTGTTGTATGGTATTATTTATAGTAAATGTATTTTTAACTTTATCCTGCGAGTAAAAGTTTCTAAAATCATCTATTGTATTTGAAAGGGTTAAAGTACTTTTTACGATACCATCTAAATCTTTATCCAATTGTTTATCGTCTATTTTGATTCCCATTTCTTTTTGAACACGAATACCGCTAGCTATAGTACTTATTGCAGATAAGGGTTGTCTCCATTGATGTGCAATGTTCCCTAACATTTCACCCATTGCAGCAAGTTTAGATTGCTGATTTAATATGATATCTTTTTCTCTAATATTTGATACTTGTTTTTCAACTTTTTTTTCTAATTCATTATTTAATGATTTTAATTCTAGATTATTGTCTTCAAGTTTTTGTGAATAAAATTGAAACAAGTTTTTTATTTTTCTTGATAATAATATTAAGATTAAGATGATAAAGAAAGTTACAGTAGAAGATACTAAAATTATCGTTTTTATGTCATTTTCAAGGAGTAGTTCTAATTGGGTATGTTTTTTTGTATTTGTTTTTCCAAATCATTTGTGTATAAACCTGTACCTATAATCCAGTCTAGAATAGGGATATATTTTACATAAGATATTTTTTTAGATTGAGCAAAATTTTTAAAAAGTGCTTCTGATTGAAGATATTCTAAAAATGTTCCACTAGAGCCTTTTGCTTTGTGGATAATATTTTGCACATTTATTTGTATCTCTTTATCTAAATTAGATAGTGGCACATTTACTATGGATTCATTTTTATGAACTAAAGCTTTTCCTTTTGTATCCATAATAAATATATAACTATTATCATCATATATCAGAGATTTTACAAATGCTTTTGTAGTATTTGATATTTTTTCTTTTACATCTTCTAGGTAAACTGCAGAAGCAATATATATATTTAAAGGTTCAAATTTTTTAGCATAGCCAACCTTTTGAATTTTTTATTACTATTTGGTTTATTCCAGTACCATTGAGTAAATCCTTCATTGTTATTCTTGAGAGTGTTTTTGAAGTTTTCGAATAGATTATTTCCATTTTTATCTAAAACTTTACTCAAGTCTTTTCCAACTAGTTCTGGATTTGCAGGAAGAGATATTGATCTCCCAGTTTTAAGATTTTGAATAAAGAAATATCCTGTGTTATTCTCAAAAAATCTTAATTCTCTCATCTTTTCATCAATGACTTTATATAACTTATCTTCTGAAAGATTTTTATGGTTTTTATAAATATTTTCTAATAAAGTATGTCCTATATTAACCATATCTTTGACAGATTCTTTTGACTCAATTAATTGGTTTTGGTAGTTATTATTTAATAAAATAGAAACATATTCTATTCTTTCTTTGATTTTCTCTTTTAAGTTTGTAATATGTTTTTCTCTAAGATTTTTAATTTCTAAATCATGAGCTTCATGTTTTGAGGAAATAAATATATTTGTTAATATAAACGAAGTAAGAATAACTCCAATGATTGGAAGTAATATAATCCATTTAATAATTTTTGTTTCATTAACTATATTTTTCATAATGAATTATTCTATCATAAATACTTGATATAATAATTAGTTAATTAAATTTAAATAATATTTTTAATTAACTAATTCTTGAATATATTTCTAGAAGTTCTATTTGTTCTTCCAATTTATATATTTTAAGTTCGATTGATTTAATTCTTTGAGAGTTTTGAAGGGTATCTACATCACTTTGTGTTTTAAGTTCAGCATTTTTTCTTCAACAATTATTTCTAAAAGTGAGTTATATAATTCGTAATCATCTTTTGCAATCTTTTTCTTTTGATTTAACATTTTAATTTTTGAAAGTTTTGTTTTATAAAAGTTTTGTTCTTCAAGTATTTTATTTTTAAATCAAGTTTTGCTTTTAAATATTCAATTTTTTGAGTTTCAATATCATTAAATGTTCTTACATCAAGTGGCATAGTTACAGATAAACCATAATTTTGTACAGATGTCTCTGTAATAGAAGGATTATTATCTGTATCATGGTACTTTGTATAATCCATGTTTGCATTTAGTGTTGGAAGATATTTTGCTATTGTTATATCTTTAAAATAGTTTTTTTGATCTATATCTGCTTTTGTTTTTGAAAGTTGAATATTTTTATCTAAAAAAGTTTTTTCATCTGCTAGATTTAAAATAGGAAGGTCAAAACTTTTGTATTCTCCGCTTGCAATATTTGAGAAGTTGTTGTTTATTTCTTCTTTTTGATATTGTAGTTCTACTAATGCATTTTTAACTTTGTTGGCATCTAAAATTGCATTGTCTAGATATGAAGTATCTAGAAAACCGTTTAAAACTTGCTCTTTTTTTCTTATAATATCAATATTTGCATTTTTAAGAAGAAGCTCATTTTTTTGAATATTTAAATCTATGATATGTAAGTTAAAAAGTAGGGTAGTTGCACTTTTTATAAGTTCTTTTTTTTGTATTTCTATATCAATATTATTGTATTCAAATGAGGCATCAGCATATTTTATAGCTTTATAAATACCACCACTTTTAAAAATAGGTTGATTTATATTTATCATACTTTTTGTTGAGTCGTATGTTTCTCCATAGTTTTTTGCATAAGTCAAAGTGATTGGGTTAATCCAATCTTTTTTTAACTTATCACTACTTTCTTTATTTTGCTCTTCTGAATATTTAAAAAGATTTAATCTATCTTCTGAAAGAATACTTTTATCTTCTGCTTCTAAAAATAGAGGCAAAGATAAAAGAGATACTAAAAGAAGTTTAGTTGATTTTTGAAAGTGCATTTGTTAACCTTTTAAATCCTTCATCAACTTCTTTTTTTGAAATAGTAAGTGGAGGTAAAAGTCTTAATGTATTTTTTCCTGCTTTTAAAACTAAAACACCTTCTTCAAAGGCTGATGGTATTATTTTTGCAAGAGTATCTGCATCTTTTACTCTAAGACCTTTCATTAGTCCTAATCCAACTTTATCAGTAAAAATATCTTTATTATTCTCAAAAAGTTCAGTTAGTTTTTTATCAAAATAAATGATAGCTTCATCTAATTTTCCAGAGTTTTTATAATCATCTAAAATATCTAATACTTTATTGGCAGCAGACGTACTTAAATAGTTTCCTCCAAAAGTTGACCCATGATCTCCTGGTTGAAAAATATCTTTATGAGTTGTAATAACTGCACCAATAGGAACACCACCACCTAAACCTTTTGCCATAGTGATAATATCTGGTTGGATTTCATAAAGATTAGAAGCTAAAAACTCACCTGTTCTGTATGCTCCTGTTTGAACTTCGTCAATAATTAATAAAATACCTTGTTCTTTTAGAAACTTTGCAAGTTCTTGGATATCTTCTTTTTTAAATGGTTGAACTCCACCTTCACCTTGAACAAGTTCAATCATAACTGCAACTGTTTCATTATCAATTGAATTATAGATATCATCTATTTTATTGTCATAAGAAAAACCATCAGGATAAGGTGCAAAGTTTGGGCTATGCATAGAACTTTGTCCTGTTGCTTTTACTGTTGTAATTGTTCTACCATGAAAAGAGTGTTCTAGTGTAATTACTTTATATCTTTTATTATCAAATTTTGTTTCACCATATTTTCTTGCTATTTTAATAGCTCCCTCATTTGCTTCTGCTCCAGAGTTTGAAAAAAATGTAGCTACATTCATTTCTGATAATTTAGCAATTCTTTCAGCAAGTTTTGCTTGTGGTTCTATTGCATAAAGGTTAGAAATATGAGTTATATTATTTACTTGTTCACAAATAGCATCTGCAACTTCTTTATTTCCATGTCCAACTGAAACTACTCCAATACCTGATGTAAAATCTATATAATCTTTTTGCGTATCATCAAATAATGTTGCATTAATTCCTTTTTCGAAATTAACATAGTTTCTTGGGTATGTATGTAAAACATACTCTTTATCTAATTGTTCTAACATAAATTGTTTCCTATTTTTAAGTGTTGAAATTATAGCTTATTTTCTTAAACAAAATATTAACAACTGTATAATTTATAATAAATAAACTCTATAAAATAATAAGAAATATTTTTTATCTTAGTAATAAAATATAAAAAATTATTTTTATAAATAAAATATAATAAATAATCTAAAATAGTATATTAAATTGAAGTTTATATAGTATAATATAGTTCTTCAAAGGATATTTATGTTTAGAATTAGTATCAGACCAACAATATTATTTATTTTTTCTTTAGTTGTGTTTTTTGCTGTGGTAATGACACTTGGATTACAATACTATTTTTCTAAACAACTTGCAACGGAAATGGTTATAAAAAATGTTAAAAAATCTTTCTATTAATACTGATGAAAGATTAGAAAATATGGATAGTTATACAAGTGAATTAATATCTATTTTGGAACTTTCTTCAGGTATTGATGACTTATCAAATGAAATTAATTTATCAAAAGCTTTAAAAAAGATGGCGATTTCTATGACTAGTAAGGAATATATTTATGCAATATATTTTGGTTATTCAAATGGTAATTTCTTTGAACTAATAAATCTTAACAGTAATAATATAGATTTAAAAAATAAGTTTGGAGCTAAAGAAAATGAAAGATGGCTTGGTATAAAGATAATAAATAAAGATAATAAAATCACAGAAATAAAAACATTTTTTGATAAAAACTTTAATTTAAGTAGAAAGCTTGTTGGAACTAGTAAATATAATCCTACAAAAAGACCTTGGTATATAAAAGCTAGTAAAGCAGATGTTCTTATAAAAACGAAACCTTATATGTTTTCAAATTTAAAAAGTAATGGAATAACCTATGCAAAGAAAATAACTGATTCTAATAACAATGCAGTAATTGGTATAGATATCTCTTTAAAAAACTTATCAAATTTTTTAAAAAGTCAAATAGATATAAAAGGGAGTCATATTTATTTGGTAGATAATACAGGGAAAGTTATTGTATCAAGTACAGAAAAAAATAAGTTAGATAAAAAATTAGCAAATTTTTTGAAATCACTGAATTCTGAAAAGTTAAATGAAATAGAGATACAAGATAATGATTATTTTGTTGTTCAATCAATTATAAACTCTAAGTTCTATGATAAAGAGTATTTATATATGCTTATTCCTAGAGATGAAATAATGAACCCTATAAATCTAAAGATTTTGTATGCTATTGGATTAAATATTATATTTATGAGTATTTTTACTCCAATTTTGTGGTATTCGTCTAAACCTATAGTTAACCCAATTTATGAATTAGAAAAAGAAAATGAAAAAATCCGTGATAGAAAGTTTGATGAAGTAAAACTAGTAAAAACGCGAATAAAAGAAGTTTATCATTTATCTAAATCTTTACTAACAATGTCTGATTCAATTAAAGAGTATCAAGAGTCACAAGTTAAACTTATGGATTCTTTTATCGCTCTAATTGCAAGTGCAATTGATTCTAAGTCGGAATATACTGGAGGACACTGTAATAGGGTTCCTATTTTAACACTTATGTTAGCACAAGCTGCTTCTGATAATAATGATGGGATTTTTAAAGAGTTTAAATTAAAGAATGAAGATGAGAAAAGAGAACTAAGTATTGCTGCTTGGTTACATGACTGTGGAAAAATTACTACTCCTGAGTATATAGTAGATAAGGCTACAAAGTTAGAAACTATTTATAATAGAATACATGAAATAAGAACACGATTTGAAGTAATTTATAGAGATTTGATAATTGAATCATATAAAAAGATAGAAAATGGTGAGGGAAAAACAGATGTATCAAAATGGTTAGAATCTGAACGTAAACAACTTATATTGGATTTTGAATTTATTGCTAGTACAAATATAGGTTCTGAATTTATGAAGGATGAAGATAAAGATAGAATAGTAGAAATATCAAAAAGAACTTGGGTTCGCAAATTTGATGATACTTTAGGTCTTTCAAAAGATGAAAGAAGTAGATATAAAAGTAATGATAACAATATAGAAAATTTATTAAATGATAAAGCCCAACATATTATAAAAAGAAACAATTTTGATGAAGAAGAATATCTTGAGAAGGGATTTAAACTAGCAGTTCCTGAGAGTATGTATAATTTAGGAGAAGTATATAATTTATCAATTTCAAAAGGGACGCTAACAGATGAAGAGAGGTTTAAAATTAATGAACACATAATTATGACTATTAAGATGTTAGAACACCTTCCTTTTCCAGAACATCTAAAAAGGGTTCCAGAATATGCTGGAGCACATCATGAAACACTCATTGGTACAGGCTATCCTAAGAAACTTACACAAGAGCAGATGTCAATTCCTGCAAGAATCATGGCGGTTGCAGATATTTTTGAAGCATTAACTGCAAAAGATAGACCGTATAAAGATGCGAAGACTCTATCTGAATCAATAAAAATATTAAGTTTTATGGTAAAAGACAAACAAATTGATGAAGATATATTTAGACTTTTTTTAGAAAGTAAAGTATATTTAGAATATGCAAAAGAATATTTAGAGCCTGAACAGATTGATACTGTTGATATAAAAGAATATATTTAGTATCTGGGATATTAATAATTAATTTTCCTTTAGCTAAAATACAAATTAAAATCAAAGGAAAAAAATGCAGCACTTGATTACTACCGCAGACTTTACAAAAGATGAGATTCTTAATATTTTTGATGATGCTAGAATATTTTTAGATATGGAATCTAGTGAAGTTTTAAAAGGTAAAATTATTGTAAACCTATTTTTTGAGAACTCAACAAGAACAAGAGGTGCTTTCGAAATGGCTGCGAAGAGACTTGGTGCACAAGTGATCTCTTTAGACGTTGGAACTTCTTCAACAAAAAAAGGTGAAACTATTTTTGATACGGTAACAAATATCAATGCAATGGGACCAGATGCAATTGTTATTAGACATTCTGATTGTAATTTCCATAAAACATTAATTGAATATGTTAGCTGTCCTATCTTAAATGCAGGTGCAGGTAAAAGTGCACATCCTACACAAGCTTTATTAGATTTATTTACTATTGTTGAGCATTTTGATGGTGATACTGAAGGAAAAAAAGTAGCTATTGTTGGAGATATAAGAACATCAAGGGTAGCAGGTTCAAATAAAAAACTTCTTCCAAGATTTGGTATGGATGTAAGTTTTGTTGCTCCTGATTGCTTTAAATCAGAAGATCCTGAGTATGAACAGTATGATAATATTTCAGAGATTATCGATGAGGTAGATGTTGTTATGAGTTTAAGAACTCAACTTGAACGTCATAATGAAATGTATTTCTCTTCACTTCATGAATATGCAAAAGATTACTGTATTACAAGTGATACTTTTGGAGATAGAGATATCCTTTTACTACATCCAGGACCAGTAAATAGAAATGTAGATATTTCTGATGAGATGTTAGTTGACCCAAGAAATAAGATTTTAGAGCAAGTTAGAAATGGAGTTGCTGTTAGAATGGCAATTCTTAAAAAACTTGTAAAAGACCAATAACTTACAACTAATTTGAACGAAGAACTAAAAAAAATATTAAATAAATATGGCTCTTTAAAAGAGCCATTCTTTTTTACTATCTCATATGATTTATCAAAATTTTATGTAAAACCTTTAAAAGATTTACCATCAGAGATTAGTTATGAGATAAATGATAAGGTTTCTTCAAAACTTACTAGAAAACAAAAGATAGAAAAATATCCAATATCTTATGCAGAGTATAAAAAGAAATTTGATTATATTCAAGAGCAAATAAAGTCTGGTAATTCTTATCTTTTAAATTTGACTTCAAAAACACAAATTGATTTAGAAATAACACTTCAAGAAATTTATGAAAAAGCAAATGCAAAATTCAAGTTAAAGTTTTTTGATGAATTTGTATGTTTCTCACCTGAAAAATTTATAGAAATAAAAAAGAATAAAATTCATACGTATCCTATGAAAGGAACAATTGACTCTAAAATACCAAATGCAGAAGCTAAGATTTTAGGTGATGTAAAAGAGATGGCTGAGCATACTATGGTTGTAGATTTACTTAGAAATGATTTAGGAATTGTTTCTAATAAAATTAGAGTTGATAAATTCAGATATATTGATAAGATAAATGCTGGAGATAAAAAACTTTTACAAGTTAGTTCAAAAATTTCTGGACATTTAGATGAAAACTGGCATGAAAGAATTGGAGATATCTTAACTTCTATATTACCTGCTGGTTCAATTACTGGAACACCAAAGAAAAAACAGTTGAAATTCTTAATAAAATTGAAAATTATGATAGAGAGTATTATACTGGTATATTTGGAGTTTATGATGGAACTTCACTTGATTCAGGCGTAATGATAAGATTTATTGAAAAAGATAAAGATGGAAAAATTTATTATAAAAGTGGGGGAGGAATCACTTGTGATTCTGATGTAAATTTAGAATACTTAGAGTTACTTGATAAAATTTATTTACCATTCTAGGGTTATATTTTTATAATTTATAATTAGATAGATTATAAAAAAGGCTATTTTATGAATAATCAAAATGAATTAAAAGAAGACTTAGATTTAGCGAAAAATACGAGAGATGTAAATATCCAAAAAAGATTTTTAGCATCTTACAGTCTAGCAATAAGAAAGGCTTTGTCTAAAAATCCTTTTTTAAATCCTGATATTGCAAATAGATTATTGTTTGATTCAAGTTCAAATGTATCTTTTCAAGCATCAAAAAATAATAACTGTACCGAACAAAGAGATTTTATTAGAGAGATATTGGATAATAAATGCGTTGTTTGTGATTTGGATATTATTTCTATAAACTGTGATAATTGTAAACAATAATCACAGTTTATTACTACAATTTGCAATCAATATTTGATTGCAAAAAAACTATTTACTTTTCTATTTAATACACTAAAAAGATTCAAATTTTACAAATTTTTCTTGTAACCAAACCATAACTTTTCATAGCTAAAATAATGTAAATAAAATGTAATGAATATGTATTCACTTAAAATTAACTTAGAAAAAAGAAAACCTTAATTATTGCGTAAAAAAACTTAAAAAAAATTTATTTTTAAATTTATTTTAATTTTTCTTTGATTATAATGCGCCAAATTTATTTAAGGAGAAAAAATGAAAAACACTGTTTTTGTTATTGAATATGCAAAAGGAACTGACAAAGGATTTGATGGTTTTAGACCAGATACTAAACCAATTTTAGATGCAATTGAAGAGGTAACTAGTTATAAAACTGAAATTGTTTTTTATAGACCAAATAGAAAATATGACTTATTAGACTATTTAAAAGAAAAAGCAGTTGCAGTTATTAGTAGAATCAATCCAGGTAATTTAAAAGAAGTTGATGAGTATTTTCAATTTTTAAAAGCTTTAGGAAATGCTGGTGTTGAAGTTCATACTCATCCAGATGTTATGATTAACCTAGATTTTAAAGATATCCTAGCTAAATTAAAAGGGACACCTCTAGGTGATGATGAGACTTACTTCTATCATACATATACAGACTTTGCTACAAAATTCCCAGCAGATTTAGATAAACATGGAATTAGAGTATTAAAAACAAACTATGGATCAACAGGTGAGGGTGTATATCTTGTATCTAAAAAAGATGATGGTTCTATTTTCTCAGTTGAAGCTGTAAATAATCAAAAATACTATTATGATGATATTGATGAGTTTTTACATAAATTTGAACCAAACTTTGATGAAACTGTATCTGAATATGCAGCATACTTTCAAGGTAAAACAGGATTTGTTGGATGTAGATATTTAGAAAGAATTGCAGAAGGTGAAATTAGAGTTTTACTTGTAAATGATAAAGCAATTTCTGTTGTACATAAAAAACCTCAAGAAGGTGAATTTTCAGCAACACTATTTAGTGGAGCAAAATATAAATATGAATCACCAGAAGATCCAAAATGGAAAGAGGTTATTAATTTAACTATGAATGGATTAAAAGACTTAAAAGCATATCTAAATGGTAAAAACTACCCATTATTATGGACAATGGATTATATCTTAGATTATAATGAAGATGGAACTGATAAGTATGTTCTTTCTGAAATTAATTGTTCTTGTGTTGGTATTACAACAGAATTACAATATT
>LLEJ01000054.1_pt1 | contig 15593 bp, 12 predicted proteins | sample 595831 | NCBI WGS metagenome assembly LLEJ01 (sample SAMN02919310, study PRJNA255460) | bioreactor metagenome | biome: chemostat; feature: culture 2011_10.1; material: sediment; isolation source: day101 10degC chemostat 2011 inoculated with Wadden Sea sediment taken from... | place: Germany: Bremen... | reverse complement strand
AAGTGTAAAATCTGAAGACCAATATGGCGACAACTGCGATAACTGTGGTGAGACATACAGCCCAACAGATTTGATAACCCGAAATCAGCGGTATCTGGCGCGACGCCAGTGATGAAAGATTCTGAGCACTTCTTTTTTGACCTGCCACAGTTTTGAAAGCATGCTTAAAACGTGGACGCGTTCTGGCTCTCTTCAAACTGAAACTGCCAATAAAATGCAAGAATGGTTTGAATCTGGACTGAAACAGTGGGATATCTCTCGCGATGCACCTTATTTTGGATTTGAAATCCCAGGTGAAAAGAACAAATTTTTCTATGTCTGGCTTGATGCTCCAATCGGTTATATGGGTTCATTTAAGAATCTGTGTGATAAAAGAGATGACCTTAACTTTGATGAGTATTGGGCCGAAGATAGCACTGCCGAGCTTTACCACTTTATCGGTAAAGACATCGTCTATTTCCACAGCCTTTTCTGGCCTGCAATGCTAGATGGAGCAGGGTTCCGTAAGCCGAATAATGTATTCGTACACGGTTATGTCACGGTTAATGGGGCAAAAATGTCCAAGTCGAAAGGGACGTTTATTAAAGCAGCAACTTACCTTGACCACTTAGACCCTGAATGTTTACGTTATTATTATGCCGCTAAATTAAATAATCGTATTGATGATCTAGACCTTAACCTAGAAGATTTCACACAACGAGTTAACGCAGATGTCGTCAATAAGATTGTCAATCTAGCGTCACGAAATGCGGGCTTTATTACCAAGCGATTTGACGGAAAATTGTCCGCTCAATTTGCAGAGCCTGAATTGTATGCTGAATTTGTCGCTGCTGCTGAGAAAATTGCTGGGTTATATGAATCGCGCGAATTTAGTCGTGCTATTCGAGAAATAACGGCACTAGCGGATAAAGCCAATCAATATGTGGACGAAAAAGCCCCGTGGGTCGTGGCTAAAACGGAAGGTCAAGACCAAGAACTGCAAGATATCTGTTCTGTTGGTATCAACCTATTCCGCGTGCTTATTACGTATCTCAAACCTGTGATGCCGGACCTAGCCGCAAGAACAGAGGCGTTCTTAAACCAAGAACTTACTTGGGATGGCATTGCTGAACCTCTTGTTGACCATGACATCACGAAATTTAAAGCCTTATTCAATCGTATCGACCCTAAAAATGTCGAGGCAATGACCGAGGCGTCAAAAGAAGACGCAGCCGCAGAACAAGCAGCGAAAGAAAAAGCAGCCGCACCTGAGACCGAGCTGAGCAAAGACCCCGTCGCCGATGAGATAGAATTTGATGACTTTGCTAAAGTTGATCTACGAATCGCTAAAATAGTGTCTTGCGAAGCCGTACCTAAAGCCAACAAATTACTCAAGCTTGAGCTTGATATTGGTGGTGAGACGCGTCAAGTATTCGCCGGTATCAAGTCGGCTTATAAACCTGAAGATCTAATCGGAAAACATACCGTTATGGTGGCGAACCTAAAACCACGTAAGATGAAATTCGGTATGTCGGAAGGCATGGTTTTAGCCGCCGGGCCGGGTGGAAATGACCTTTGGATATTGGAGCCGCATGAAGGTGCTCAACCGGGCATGCGTGTGATGTAATACCATCACTGGTTAATTGACATTGGTTAGCCAGTTAAATTTAACTACTCGTAGAAAGAGGTAGCCCATTTCCGGACTACCTCTTTTTTTCGTTACGCAATTAGTACGACGTATCTTGCTTGACCACAAACTTATATCAAGTTAAGTAAATTGGTGACTTAATACACCGTATAGTCTAGAACAACGATGTCTTGGATTATCTTCTTAAAATGGACCTTGAGGGCATCGTGCTCTCGGTGAGTCAGATAAATATTACGAGCACTATCGTCCGTAAATGTCATCACGATCGCTAAATCGTAGGCCTTATTTTTACCTTCTGGACTATTATTCATACCCCACTCTACGGCCTCAATTCCTGCAATCTTAGTCGGAATATCGATAAAAGCTTGCTTTGCTATCTCAATTTCATTGGTCGTGGCTTCTGGTTTCATTTCCACCAGCATTAGATGACGAATCATTTTTCTCACATTCCCTTATATTCTTTACTCTTCTCTGGCTAAAGACATTGTTTTAATTAAGCTTCAAGCATAATGTCCAATTGCCACAATTCAAGTTCTTCACCTTCTTCGTCGATTATCAATTCTTTATATGAAAAACCATTTTTTCGAACGACACTTAACGACGCTTTGTTGTCTGAAGAAATCGATGCAACAACCGACTTAACTAAGCCAGAGTCAAATGCGATTTGGGACAACTGCTGCACGGCAAAAGTAGCAGACCCCAACCCTCTTGCGTCAGGAGCTACATTGTAGCCAATCTCGATTTGGTTGTTCTTAGGCACACCTTTAAATCCACAACATCCAATTATGTGTGATGCTTTCTGCATGAAATAAGGCAATGCCCAAAGCTCCTCTACCGCGTTGTGGCAAAGATAAAGAGAACGATTCAATACATGAACAGGAGGGACTGAACCTTCAACAAATATCACGTCTCTAGGGTGTGTAGCATGTTGGGATAACGATTCAATTTGAAATCTATTCAATTGGATAAGTTTCATCATATTCTAACCGACTCTTGTTATGTTCTAGGGTACCTCATCATTTTTTCTTGTGTGTTCTAGATGTACTGGGCAGTATAGCGGCCAATAGAATACCGATGAAAGCGCCTATAGAGATTCCCATACCATCATTATCAAACAGAAATTCACCAAATATAACGCCTAATCCAGCGCCAAGAGCAATACCTAGACCCATTTTATTATTCTTGGTCATACACCCTCCATTTTGTGCCTCAACACCGATTGAAACCGTAGCGTTTAGTCATCATTTATAAACTATATTCATAAAGAATAGTATTGATCAACCCGAATTCTAAGCTCCGTTATCAATTCTGAGATACACGCTAAAACACGGACTTTCAGGCAAGAATAGCATTGTACCAACGTTTAATTGGCTCAGGTATTCCAAACACACGTAGATTACCCGCTAACACCAAGGTGACGCCGAGTGCCGATAGCCATGTCCACTCATAGCTTTCAAATAGTGTAGATAATGATAGTGCAACGAGAGGAAATAGAACCGTGCAATAGGCGGCTTTCGCTGCACCTATCCTCCCCACCAAAGCAAGATAAGTATTAAACCCAATGACGGACCCAATGATGGCGAGGTAAGCCAGTGCCGAAAGATACATTGGTGTCATAGTAATACCCAGAGGTAATCCGAACATTAGAGCGATAACAAATAAATACACTGAACCATAGCCCATAGCCCATGCGGTAGTTGGTAGCAGTGGCATCTTATTTTTTTGAGCTCGAGCAGAGACCATATTGCCTACTGAAAACAAACACGTCCCTAAAAAGCTAAGAAGCAAACCTAACAAAATTGTCCAGTCCATCTCAGTACCTAAAAATTGAGATACAAAAAGAAGGACAACGCCAATAAACCCCATCAATGCACCTTGTAAAAACGGACCTGATGGGTGATTTTTTTCCAAAATCCAGAGATTAAGAGCGTTCAAAATGGGCGCGAGTGAGAACACAACTGCATTCAAACCACTAGGTAGATATTGTGTTGCAGCATAAAAACAAAGAAAGTTGTTTGAAAATAAACAGAGACCCAGTAACGCTGCGGTCTTATGGTTTTCTATAGACAGTTTCGGTAATGCATTACGAAAAATCAAAATGGTAAATAAAACGATTGAAGCAAGACCAAACCTCCAACCCACAGACACCACAACAGGTGTATCACCAAGTTGATACGAAATAGCCAGCCAGGTCGACCCCCATATAAAGACCGTTATCGTGTATAGAATACTGTTCATCGTCTTACTCACCTTCGTTAAATTATTATCGTACCGTTTTATAGTATCGGTCTGAAGCCCGGTGTGCGTTTATATTCCTGCTGTTTTTATAGATTCTTGCGGTTTTCTTTTTTCCTCTGTTTTTATAAAGAGCCCCAACCTGTATATTAAATTACAGATTAATTAAGGAGTGTCGATGTACAAAGGATTGCCTCTAAGGCCAAAAAGCAAACAGGTATTCAACGTGTTGACAAACAATACGGCTACTTTGCATAAGGAATTATGGCAGGACAACGGTATGGGTTCTGCTGTTTGGAGTAATAGCCATGGCAGGGCGAGCTATGACAAGCCTGAACACCATACATTAAGCTACTATTTGGAAGGCGGTCAAAATACCCAACGAATTATGAGTTCAGGTAACGCATTTGGAGGTGCGAATAAGTTGTGTTTAATGCCGAAAGGTCACCGGTCGAGCTGGTCGTTCTCCGATCCTTTTCGTTTTTTTCATTTCTATTTTGAACAAGATCATCTACGTAATTTTTCTGAACAGGTATTCGATAAAGAAGGTCGTCATATAGAATTAAAAGAACTTACCTATGTTGATGACCCATTTACTAATCAGCTTATTCGAGAGTCCATGCTAAAACTTAATTGGGAAAGTCCAACAGATAAACTGATGGTGTCTCATTTGCAACAGGTATTGCTGCTTCACCTCGTTCGTCAGCATTGCCACCAACCAATAAAAACACCACTCAGCGCCAGTGGCTTATCGCCTATAAATCAGCAACGAGTAATTGATTTTATTGAGGCGAAGGTGTCGCACTCTTTCACATTAAGTGGTTTGGCTAAACTCACTCAATTAAGTGATTTTCACTTCGCCAGAATGTTCAAAATAAGCTTTGGGTGTTCCCCACATCAATATGTTCTATCTCGCCGTATTGTATTGTCTAAACAATTACTTTCTCGTCAGACGATGTCTTTAACTGATGTCGCGTTCGCATGTGGTTTTTCATCGCAACAACACCTATCTCAGCAATTCAAATTACGAGTTGGAACAACGCCCGCCGCGTATCGGCGAGAGCAATGTAAAGAAGTCAGAAATACTTCACGCTAAGGCGTACTCAATGATATATACCATCACCTGTAGCCACATCCATCGCACCACTACACTAACTCACTAAATCTCTCAAAAAGGAAATCCAAAAATAGCCTGATTCGTTTTGGTTGATATTTTTTGCTAACGTACACAACATGCAAGTCTGCACTTGACGCCAAAGTAGATGCATTAAAGTTCGTCATATACCCATCGAGTACAACAACAAGACGTTGATTGTTAATATCATCTTGCACATCTAATAATGATTTAAGTGCTATCCCCGCACCATCCAACGCCCATTGTCTAATGACCTCACCATCATCTGAGAATCTCTTCGCAACCACTGTCATTGACTCCTTTGCGTTTTGCTCCCGGAAGTGCCATGTCTTCAACTCCTCTCCATTGCGAACCATAGCTAGACAGTCATGACCTGTCAGATCCTGTGGTTTTATAGGGGTCCCATACTTCGTGAGATAGGCTGGTGATGCGCACAGAACTCTTTGGCTTGGCGATAGCCTTCTGGATATGAGGCTACTATCATCAAGCTCACCATAACGAATCACAATATCGATACCAGATTCTGCAATATTTGATATATGGTCACTCAAGTACAGGTATGGCACGACCTCCGGATACTTTTCCGAGAACTCAGACAATATTTTCAAAATATATTGTTTTCCAATGTCCTTCGGCGCAACTATCTTTAATGGACCTTTAACATCATTAACGCCGTTTTGTATAAGATTCTCTACATCGCCGACACTATCGAGTATTTCTAGGCACGCCTTATGATAAAGCGCTCCCTCGTCCGTTAACGACAAATGCCTTGTGCTCCGATTAAGAAACTTTACACCATACCGTTCTTCGAGCGCCTGAAGTCTTGCCGTCATTGTAGCTGGAGAAAGACCAAGATCTCGTCCAGCAACCGCTAACCCCTGATGCTTAACGATACTCACGAACATTTCCATATCAGAAAATTTATCCACCTTCGCCTCCATTATTCGGTTAAATCGAATTATAATTTCACATTTTACTCAATTATCAAAATGAAGCGAATGATTATAATGAGAATAATTAAGGAAGTAACAGCACAAATTGTGAGTTTATAAGAAACAATTTGTATTTAATTATTCAATAAAAGAGAACGACATGAGCAAATTATTCCAGAACACAACCCTAAAGAACTTGGACCTACAAAACTGTGTCGTGATGGCTCCAATGACGCGGGCCCGATCTAGTCAACCGGGGAATGTTCCAAATGAAATGATGGCCACATATTACGAACAACGTGCTACCGCAGGGTTGATCATTTCCGAAGCGACTCAAATTTCAGACGATTCACAAGGGTACTCATTTACACCTGGCGTTTATACTGATGACCAAGTGAATGGTTGGCAACGGGTAACAAAAGCAGCACAAAAACAAGGAGCTGCAATGTTCTGTCAGCTATGGCATGTAGGCCGCGTTTCTCACCCAACATTTCAAAAAGGAGAGCGACCTATCGCGCCGTCTGCCTTAGCTCCAGTAGAGACGAAGGTTTGGATTTCCGATATCGAAGGCAACGGCAATATGGTTGAATGTATTCAACCACGTGAGATGAATAAAGCAGATATAGATCGTGTAGTTAAAGACTTTGCCTACTCTGCACAACGTGCTGTGGAAGCCGGTTTTCAATGGCGTTGAGATTCATGGTGGTAATGGCTATCTGATCGATCAATTCCTTCGTACAAACTCAAACAAACGTACCGACAGTTATGGCGGTACACGAACGAATCGAATTCGATTTCTTCTGGACGTTGTTGACGCCGTAATTGATGCGATTGGCGCAGACAAAGTCGGTGTTCGACTTGCACCCTTCATTACATTTAAAGATATGGATTGCCCAGACATTGTGCCGACAATCTTAGAGGTGTCAAAAGAACTACAAGCACGTGATATTGCTTACCTGCATTTATCAGAAGCGGATTGGGACGATGCACCCGTCATTCCTGAAAGCTTCCGCATGGAATTGCGGGAAAACTTTATTAACACCATTATTGTTGCGGGTAGTTATACACAAGAACGCGCAGATGAAATGCTAGATAAGGGCTACGCTGATCTTATTGCCTTCGGTCGTCCATTCGTTTCGAACCCAGATCTCATCTCGCGCTTAAAGAACGGAGATGAACTTGCAGATCTGAATGCGGCAACTTTATTTGGTGGCAACGAACTGGGCTACATTGATTATCCAATACTGAACGAACATCAATAAGTTCTGTTACCCCGCACGAGATTAATGCTAGGAGACAAATGGAACTGACGTATTCGATAATCGAAGTTATCAATCTAATCTCAGACTGAAGGCCTAAGCCGGTTCGACTACCTCTCTATTTAAGTGTATCTTCAAGCAAAATCGATACATTAAGGTAGAGACAATGAGTGGGACTAAACGCGCCAATATACATCCTGGGTTAGAAGTGCAAATTGTACTTAAAAAAGATCAACGTAGCGGTACACTGACCTCTGGGATTGTGAAGGATCTCTTAACCAAATCACCAAACCACTCTCACGGCATTAAAGTTCGTTTAGAAAGTGGGGATGTCGGTCGAGTGAAAGTCATATTAAATGCAGCAAGATTAGAAACTTAATCCATAATGAATTGATGCGTCTACACCCAAATCAACCACACGTTGATTTGGGTTATTCTAAGATTATTTCAGAGGGTCTTCTTCAGGTAACGCGTTATGCATCCACAGTGCTATTCGCTTTTTAATATTTTGCCCATCTAATTTGTCGGCAGGGAGAGGCGTAATCTGGCGCACTTTAACTAAGAACAAGTAAAGCGCTTTAATTTTAATTGATTGTGATGCACTTGGGCTAGTGAGTTCGTATCCCTGCATTTCGGCAATCTTACTACCAACTTCCAGAGCTTTTTTGAGCAATTTATCTTCGTTTTTTATCTTAACTATTTTCGACATAGGATTCCCATCGTTCACACTAAATCGTGCAGTTAGTATATATCAAACAACGCACTCTGCTTACTACTAACAAGGTAGGCAACTTCCCGTGCTTGAATACTCTCTAATGTATAATGAAAAGTATCACCTTTTCCGCATTCAAACCAACCACCATTGACAACACCTACCCAACTTCACATTTATAAGTGATGAAAGAAGTGAAGAGGAACGCCTTATTGCTTTCTATTGATAGCTACTACGTTTTCAAGGGAATCATTACTCTCAATAACTTGATCTAAAGGTTTTGGCTTTGAAAAATAATATCCTTGAAGGAAATTACACCCCATTTCAAATAAAGCATCTGCCTGCTCACGCGTTTCGACACCTTCTGCGACCACCAAAATATCAAGAGTTCGGGCCATTTTAATTATCGCTTCAATAAAGGTTCTATCTTGATGATTAAACTCTATATCGTCCACAAATGCCTTATCAATTTTTAGAATATCAACTGGAAAATGCTTTAAATAACTCAGACTCGAATAGCCTGTACCAAAATCGTCTATCGCGATCAAAATACCAAACTTTTTTAAACGACTTAACACTTTCAAACTTTCGTCGGGGTTTAGCATCAAACTTGTCTCTGTAATTTCAAAGATAAATTTATCTGGTTTCACTCCCTCTTCTCGCATGATACTAATTGTATTTTCAACAAAGTTAGGTTTGGATAGTTGAACGGCGCTAATATTAATAGATAGCTTTCCAAAAACACCAGACAACAAAGACATAGATTGACACGCCTGCCGCAACAACATATAGCCAATATCAACAATGATTTGGGTCTCTTCTGCAATCGGGATAAATTTGTTAGGAGGCGTCATGACACCATCTGATGAGATCCAGCGGCACAACCCTTCAGCATAAACGACCCGTTGATTACCCGCTTCAACAATTGGTTGATAGAAAAAAACAATCTCTTTATGCTCTACCGCATATCTAAGTTTTTGCTCTAAATGCAGTCGTTCATTCAACTCTATTTCTAATTTTCGAGAATAAAGACTGTACGCGTTGCGTCCAAGGTTTTTTGCTCGATACATTGCAACATCAGCTCTACGGAGCAACGTTTCAGGATCTTTCGCATCTCGTGGGCACGATGATACACCCACGCTCCCCGTTATTCTAAACTCACGGTCCCTTACTATTATTGGGGTCGCTATGCTCACCAAAAATTCAGTACACCATTTTGATAGTTGAACCAAATTAAGGTCACCTTCCAAAATAATAACGAACTCATCACCACCTATTCGTGAAACGGTATCGGTTTCTCTAGTGACTGATTTGATTCTTTTAGCAATGCATTTTAATACATCGTCACCAAAGCTATGGCCTAAAGAGTCGTTGATAGTCTTAAAGTTATCTAAATCCAAAAACAACAGAGAAAAACCAATTTTATGTCTGTTGTAATTTGCACATGCTATGGTCAACCGATCCATTAATAGCACTCGGTTTGGTAAATCTGTGAGCATATCGTGTTGCGCGAGATAGGACATTCTTTCAGATATTGCCCGCGTTTCGGTGACATCTTGAAAGACCATTACCGCACCACGAACATTCCCTTGTTTATCAATTATCGGTGAAACGGAATCCTGAATCAGAAATTTGTCTCCAGTCGTGCTTTTCAAATAGGCGGTCTCTGGGATCCCCATACGACAGTTGTTTTCAATCGCTAACTCCGCTGGATTGTATAAAGACTTACCAGAGCTGTCGGCATATAGATGAACTACATCTTCAAACGGTTTACCTTTTGCGTCAGCAAACATCACTCCAGTTAACAACTCAGCAACCGGATTCAGATACGTAATATACCCATGTTCGTCTGTCGCGATCATGCCGTCGCCCATGGATTGAAGTGTTATTTCTAATAACTCTTTTTCTTCATACAGCTGCTTCGTTAGAATCTTTTCCTTAGACACATCATACAATACCGCATGAGATCGACTCTCAGATTCATCTTTAATAAGTACTGCGGATAATTCGATATCTATTGTTTTATTGTCAGATCTAACGAACACATAATTAACCTTATCAACTCGTCCTGTTTTGAATAATTGTGGTAAGGATTCGTGGATTGCTATCTCCGCAGAAGCTATAGTCAAAAAGTCACTGGGTTTTTTACCAATAACTTCATCCCTTCTATAACCTAACAACTCCAACCATTTATCACTGACGGCAACAATCACACCTTGGTTATTGATTGAGTGCATCGCTACGGGCGTTTTTTCATACAACTGCGTCGCTTTAAACGAGGCACTTTCCAATGTTCTATTATCGATCCTTGCCTTCCTCAATGTGATTGAGTAAAGCAAAGAACAGAGAATAATCATCAAAAGATAACCATAAAGATAAACCAGATCATTACTTTTTGAATACGGAAACTGTTCGAAATAGATCAAGACGGGTATGAGTAAACTCAGATTAAATATGGTAAATGAGAGCCTGAAAAATGACTTGGACGCGACAAGGATAAGTAATATGAGCACAATGACAAATGGCTCGGTCGAGTATCTACTCGCGGTATATGTCACAATAATTGAAATAGCGAAATATAATAAAGAAGTTGGTGTCAATGATAACTCAAGTATCTTTTTCCTATCAAAAGCCATTAGGCACAATGATATTGGTAGAATGCTCACACTTCCCAACATACTACTTATCGTCCAATGAAACCAAAGTGAAGGAATACTAACTTGCCCCATTAGGGAAAAAACGAAAGAACTGACTATTGCACCTATTGTTGGCGGAATAAAACACACGTAAATTATAACTTTTAAGAATTCATGTCTCGATTCAAGTGCCTTGTTGATATTACAATGATACTTACATAAATAAGCAACTAACATAACCTCTATTATGTTAGAGGGAAGGTAGGCCATCGTCTGAATAAAGCTAAAAGAATGTGGTAAATGCGCGAACAAATTTGCTAGGACTAACGTAATTGAAAGTGAGCCCCAATTCTTAACAGGTTGTGTCGTTAATAAAAGGCCATACACGACATTTGGGTACCAAATCAATGCAATAGAATGGCTATCTCTCGTTAATAATATTGAAAGGCTCGCTAAGAAATAATACAGAACAAAAGCGAATCCATGCCATTTAATTTTGTTCTTAAGATTATCCATTCGAACTCCTTCCAATATATTCAAGAAATAGTCAATGACGCCCTATTTATACTTTAAACATACTTATCGCATCACTTAGGCGATTCGCCATGACTTGTAGAGAATCCGCTGTCCTCACATTCTCTTGAACATCTTCAGCTGTGCTTGCCGCTAAATCATTAACATTCACGACATTTTCATTGATTTCTGCTGCGACACTCGACTGTTCTTCTGCTGCCGTTGCTATTTGATTATTCATGTCTTGAATAGTACGTATTTCGCGTTCAATCAATACAAGGGCACTACTCGCTTCATCCGATTTACTTAGGGTTAGTTCTGCACTTCTCGAGTTTTCACTCATTAAGCTCACGGATTGAGAGGCCTGTTCTTGAAGAACCTGTATCATCGATTGTATTTCATTGGTACTTTCTTGTGTTTTTGTTGCCAGAGTACGAACTTCATCAGCAACAACGGCAAAGCCTCTACCATGCTCACCCGCTCTCGCCGCCTCAATAGCAGCGTTCAAAGCCAATAGGTTTGTTTGATCAGCTATCCCTCGAATAACATCCAATATACCACCAACATTTTTTGTTTCATTTTGCACATTCGTGATCGCAGAATGGACGCGACTTATATCACTGACCAACTGATTTATATCTTTATTCATTTCACTTACCACGTGCAAGCCTCTCCCTGACTTGTCGCTTGCGTCATTCGATGAATTTGATGCTTCAACCGCGTTTTGAGCGACTTCAGAGACGGTTGCCGTCATTTCATTCATCGCTGTTGCTACTTGTTCTAATTGCATCATCTGAGATTTTGAAGAGTTATCCACTTTAGTCGATGAACTCCCTAACTGGTTGGATAAATCAAGTAGTTGATTAGACGATTGATTAATATCAAAAATGATTTCTTTAAAATTATTTGCCATTACTAATGTGGAGCGATAGACACCAACACTATTATTATCTAATTGAGGAACGTTGGTTAAATCGCCATTAGCAATGGTATTTACAAGTGCTTCTATCTCTTTAGGTTCTCCACCAATAGGTTTCTTTATTATTCTAGGCATGACAACTGAGATAACAACGCCTAAAGCAACCGCTATTAAGGCAACGACTATAATGATAGTCAACCCAGTTTCAGTATCGCTTTGAACTTTGGGCCCTAATGTATCTTGGTCTTTTTTAACCGATAGTTTTACTTTTTCAATTTCCTTCGCAACGCGAGGCCCTATTGTATTTAAGGTATTTTCAATATGGTTATTTCTTTGCGTTATAACCAATTCTATACTATTGAATGCCTCCACATACAAAGCATGTCCTTTATTTATTTTTTCTAGTAGATCTATTCTAGTTTTATTATTTACTCTTTTTTTCAGCTCTTCTAAAAATAAAGGCATTTTTTCCGATAACTCATTCTTTGCTCTTTCTGCATCTTCAGGATTGTTGGAGACCAAAAATTTATTCACATATAGGCGAGCAAGCAATAAGTGCTCTTGAAGTTGTGCCGCTAGAAATGCTGCCTCATTATCCTTGTCCTCATATGCCGATACAATAATACTTGACAATGCCTCTCGCATTTCCAAACCATTAGGATCAAGCTCTTCTTCAACTATCTGATTCCTTTGATTGAAAAGGCTACGAACCTGTTCAAATCCTTCTTCATAGTCCTTAATCTCAGAAACTATGTTACTCACAGCAGCCGCTCTTTCTGGTTGTTGAATCTCCTTTTGAGCCTCATCTAAGAATTCTTTCATCTTGTTACGGCGTTCATTGTATTGTGTAACAGACTCATCAGACTGCGTATTAATATAGCTAAGAACTGACAATCTCATAGTCAACATGTTGGCTTGAACGCGTCCCACAAGGTTTGTATCTCTTGCTAACCCTCTATACTCAACAAAACCATCATGCGTCCTATTGAATCCTACATATGACGCTATAGATATAACTGATAATAACAGTAATATAAGCCCAAAAGAGACATACAGCTGAGTATTAAGCTTCAACTTACTTATCATAAAAACCCTTTTAATATTGTTGGTATTGAACTTTACAATTATTTAACCTTTGATTTAAGATTAAACCAAAAATATTAGAAATAACACATTAAACCCAAAATATATTCTCGGGTAATATCAGTACTTGTTAATACATAAGGGATGGTGGGCATCGCTATCAATCTTGGGTTGTGGGTATTGATGCACCTCTATCACCTCAAGATGTTTACAATAGGCCACTTAACAAAAAAGACACACCAGCATTTGCTGGTGTGTCTTTTCATTAGTGATAAGCGTCGATTAGTGTTGGTTGATACGCTCAGCTATAAATTGTGCTTTTGCACCATACACAATCTGTATTCCATTTGAGCCAACCTTAATGACACCCATTGCTCCGATATCTGATAGTCCTTTTTCATTAATTAAGGAGGTATCTTTAACTTCAAGGCGAAGTCTCGTGATACACGATGTAACAGACATTAGGTTGTCGTGGCCACCGACGAAATCAAGCGTTAATTTGGTAAGCTGTTCATCGCTTAAGGTGACTTCTTCTTTTATTTCATCAGTACGGCCTGGTGTTTGCACATCAAATTTTCGAATGACAAAACGGAACACAAAGTAGTACATAATGGCCATTGGTACACCAACAATCGCTGCCGCGAGGTAGTTAGTCTCGAATCCATTAAATGAAGGAATGATGCCCAAAGTAATATAATCGATTAACCCAGCAGAAAATGATTTGGCTAGGTGAGCGTCAAGTAAGTACATAAACATGTATGCAAAACCAGTACTGACGGCATTAAAAATATAGAGCAGTGGGGATACAAAGATAAAGGTGAATTCGACAGGTTCAGTTATACCTGTGATAAAGCACGTGAGGGCAGCGGAAAATAAGATACCAGCCGCGTATTTCCTGTTTTGAGTTTTTGCTTCATGATACATCGCTAGACATGCTGCTGGTAAAGCAAATAGCATTAGAGGGAACTCACCTTGCATGAATTTCCCTGCACCCTGATAGGTATCAGAGTTAAAGTCTTTTACACCTTCCGCAAACATTTTGAACCAAATTGTCTGATCACCATTAATGACAGCCCCTGCTTCATTGGTATATTCACCAAATGAGAACCAGAATGAAGGGTACCAAATATGATGAAGACCAAGAGGAATCAACGCCCTTTCCGTGAAACCAAAAATGAAGGTAGAAAGTGCTTGGTTATCACCATTTACGATATTTGATAGTGCATCAATCCCTGCCTGAACATGCATCCATATGCTCGGTAGAATAAGACCAAGTAAGAAAGCACTGACTGCGGTAACAATAGGGACAAACCGCTTTCCAGAAAAGAAGCCTAAAAAAGCAGGGAGCTGGATTTGGTGGAAACGGTTATACATAGTTGCCGCAAGAATACCGGCAATTAATCCACCAAAAACCCCCATCTGAAGGCTAGGAATACCTAACACCAAGGCGTAAGCTCCTCCTGCGAGGGCCATTTCTTGAGTTACCCCAGCATGAACACCAATTGTCATGTTCATAACCAGCATCGCGACGACGGCGGCTAATCCTGCAATACCAGATTCTTTCGTTAGACCTACTGCGGCACCGACGGCAAATAATAAAGGTAGATTGCTAAAAATAACATCACCAGCACCAACCATTAACGGAATATCTAATTTGTCCCCGAACGCCAACAATAGCCCGGCGGCTGGCAATATCGAGATAGGTAGCATTAACGCCCTACCAACAGTTGAAAGCTTTGTTATACCTTTCTTCAGGATGGAGAATAAAGACGTCCCTTGTTTCGGCAACGTCGAAGTTTTTGTGCTCATAAGAATACCTCATAGCTATGTTATATATGGAAGATGAATCTCTTCCATATATAAGCTACAGAGTTTGGTATCGCTTAAGGTTAAATAATGTTGGCTTTTTGTAAGTGTTCTATTACAAATGAATACACTTAATTGTTTCCAGAGCGGCTACTTGATATAGCAATTAGTCGAGAGATCAACTGCTCAGGTGTTTTCGTAGAATCGTTAAAGAAGCGATAAAGCTCCTCAATTATGGCATTCTGAACAATAGGAGCGACAGCCATCGAGTCCGTCATACTGGGCACTAGAGCGTCATTTCTTTCGGATACATCGAAATCTTGTCGAGATTGCTGCGAACAGATATTAAAATCATTTAATGGAATATCTGCTCGGGCAGGAATAGACCCTTTCTTTTTACTAAATTCTTTCTGAAATAAAACGCTAGACAACGTTTTACCAAGACCATCCGTATCTGATTTCTGAAACCCAAAACTCTGGTTAAATATTACAAAGCTATCCATATTGTATATATAAACCCCCTCAGTTTGAGGCGATACAAAGCAAGAAATATGATCGGGTATTTGCGCGTCATCAGAGATTAATTCACCTATAACCCAATCACCCAATATTTGGAAAGCGGCTTCATTATTAATTAACTCATTGGTTGCTTCATCCCAACGTTGTTTAGTCAGGCTACCTTTAGTGATATCCCCTATTTGACGAAACACATTAAGAATATCGACCATTTCTTGAC
>LLEJ01000053.1_pt1 | contig 15738 bp, 15 predicted proteins | sample 595831 | NCBI WGS metagenome assembly LLEJ01 (sample SAMN02919310, study PRJNA255460) | bioreactor metagenome | biome: chemostat; feature: culture 2011_10.1; material: sediment; isolation source: day101 10degC chemostat 2011 inoculated with Wadden Sea sediment taken from... | place: Germany: Bremen... | reverse complement strand
GGTGTTTATGTGTCTTGCTGTAGACATCAGTAAACAAAAGTTCTAGAGCAAAAATTATTAGGTGCAACGATGGCTAAAAACTTTTTTTAGCCAAGATGAGCCATGAGATTCGCACACCTATTAGCGCCGTTGCTGGTTATATCGACCTCATTAACCATTCTGACCCATCAATGCACAAAAAATACCTCAACAACATATCGACATCTGTCGAACACCTATTAAATCTGGTCAATGATATTTTAGATATCTCATCAATTGAAGAAAACAAAATACATTTAGATCACAAAAAATTCAATTTACTCGAGACATTAGAGAGTGTTATTTCCACCTTAAAGTTCAAAACAGATATATGCAAAATAAAAATCATCACTAAGATAAAACCCGGCCAAAGTCATCACTTTGTTGGCGACGAAACTAGAGTCAAACAAATTATCCTGAATCTCGTCTCCAATGCCGTTAAGTTTTCCAATAGAAAACCGATTGAAATTAGAATATCGGTCAATCACAGTAGGTATGATGGCAAAAAGAAGATATCAATCATCGTTAAGGATCAAGGTATTGGACTAAACACATTGAATCGAGAAAGAATCTATCAAGCCTTCAGCCAACTAAGAAGTTCAGACCACTATTTTGAAGGAACAGGGCTAGGATTGGCGATTGTAAAAGAGCTTTGTCAATTGATGAACGGGTCGATAAAGTTCTTTTCAGAGGAAGGGCACGGAACTCTTGTAGCAACAGCCATTCATCTAGAAGAATCTTACCGCACAAGCCAACAGGCCCCTAAGTTCACCATGTACGACTCTAGCGGTAGTAAATTGCTAAGAAATAAAACCATTTGCATCGCAGAGGATCAAACATTCAATCGTGAGATCCTCAAATCAATGGCACAAAGTGAAGGCGCTGAGGTCATTGCATTTGCAGACGGAGAACATTTAATTAAGGCCGTGAAGTCGAATAGTTTACCACCAGACATTGACTGTTTTTTAATTGATATTCACATGCCTATTATGAGCGGTGTAGAAACCCTAACCCTATTACGAGAGTTTGCAGAATACAAAAATACACCCGCCTATTTCGTCACTGCAGATGCTGTACAGGATAACCTCTCTCGCTATTGGTCTAACGACTACAACCTCAGCGGAATCCATTTAAAACCTCTCAAGCGACAGGAGCTTATCAATTGCGTAAATGGCAACATTGAGATAGCCTAAATCAAAGGTGCGAACTGATCGCCCACTTATTTAGCTCGGTTTAGGGACAACGATAATAATGTCAGGACAAACAGCCCCAAAAAAAATACTCAATACCGCCTTTTCCCCGTTGATAGTTAAACGTTCACTTAAAGTGTCCGCTGTTGTCGGTACTATCCTGATGATGATCAACCACGGAGAGGCATTACTGTTGGGAAACATGGATACACAACGGGCAATTCAAATCGCACTTAGCTATTGCGTGCCCTACCTTGTATCAACCTATTCGGCCGTTTCAACCACAATAGAAAATCAACGTAACCAATAACCAATACTTAGGTTACTTCAATAACACTTGATGGCTCTGCAATACGGCTTGTAACATAGACAAATTTGACACTGTTGCCGTTGGCTCAATGCCCCATGGGTCAAATATCGCTTCCTCCGATCGCTTAACCCACGTCGCCTGCATGCCAGCGGAAATCGCGCCGATAACATCAAATGGGTTGCTAGATATCAACCACACTTTATTGCCTTCAGCTTCTGATTCACGCAAAAAATGAGCATATACCGCAGGATTCGGTTTAAAGGATTGCACATCATCGCAACTCACTACGCCATGAAACAATTCATTGATCCCTGCCGATTCAAGCAACTGGTTTACCGCTATTTGGCTCCCATTAGAAAATGCAAACAGGCGAAAACCCTGCTGTTTTAATTGCGTCAAGGTGGCAATAACATCGTCAAAACATGGTAATGTTTTGTAACTTTCTAATAGGGCTTCTTTCTGTTCTGTGATTAATTCGATTTTATGAAACTGACAACTATAATCGAGAGCATTGGCGGTACATACGGCAAAATTCTGATAACGTAACATCAAACCTCGTCTAAATGAGTACTCAAGTTGTTTGTTTCTCCACGTATGAGAAAAAGCATCTGCTTTGTTCCCCATAAATTTCTCTAAGATTGATGTAACCCCATGAGTATCAATAAGTGTTCCATACACATCGAACGCAAGTGTCGTCGGCATTGAGTTCTCCCTTTGAGACCATAATTTTTCGAATTTTATTTAGCTTTCCAAATAGCATGCGACTAAATGTAACTTAACATGTGAGAGAAAAGTACGACTTTATCGAATTGATTAATCGGAAATCAAAGGTAATTACATTCTAGATAATTTTTGTTACCGTTACCCAACATCTTAAAAGGAATTGAGCTATGTCTTCTTCAGTAAAACTCTATTATGTGTATGACCCTATGTGTTCTTGGTGTTGGGGATACAAACCCACGTGGACGAAAATTGAAAAACATCTTTCCGAACATCTAGAGATCGTTTACGTAGTTGGAGGGTTAGCACCGGATTCCGACGTACCAATGCCAGAAGAAATGCAGCAACAAGTGGCTTCGTACTGGAAGAAAATCGAGGACTACTTAGGTACAGAATTTAATTACGAGTTTTGGAAAAACAATACCCCACGTCGCTCGACTTACCCTGCTTGCCGAGCCACCTTAGCCGCGCGGAAACAAGGCGCCGAAAAAGCGATGTTAAGTGCCATTCAAAGTGCCTATTATCTAGAAGCACGTAACCCCAGTGATAACGACACGTTCATTTCGCTCTCTGTAGAGATAGGGTTAGACAGTAAAAAATTTACAGACGACCTTCTATCAGACGCATTGAATCAAGAGCTGGTGGCAGAGATAGCTTTCGCTCGTTCTATTGGGGGAAATAGCTTTCCGTCTCTGTTTGTAAGATCAAATGACAATATTGTCGAACTCCCTATTGATTATCAACACTCTGAAGGGACCATTAGCCAAATAATGACAGCCTGTAATTTAGATTAATGAAAACCAGCAAAAAATTAAGATATCAAGCAATTGACCATCATCTTTATAAAGTAGGTAAATTGCTTGATACACATCATCTATCAGAATTAAATAATCGACAATAGAAGGTGTCCGTAATATCTAAAAACGCGTGCTGAATCCAACTTTGACTATATCAACATCCGATGTGTTACCTTCTATGTTTACATTAGATAAATTTCCGTAAACGGAAAAACTATCAGTAATATAATAACTTGATTTTATTGTAAATCTCGTTCCAGAATCATCATTAGAGCCATCATCTGAGTTAAATATGGCCATATCTAAACCAAGGCTCAGTTTCTTATTGAAGTAATAGTCACTACCTAAAGAATAGGTATGATAGTCTTCGTAATCACTATCTTCACGATCACTGTAAGCATAATGACCATATAGGCTCACTGAAGCATCATTCTTTAGCAGAAATAGATATTTGTATTTTAAAAGAAAGGTATCGGTATTCGAAGTGGATCCATTATTATTAGATCCTGATAATACATCATATTCACTATCGCTATAACTGAATGTAAGCAACGAATATTCATTGGTGTAATATCCAATTTCAAATTTTGTCCTATCCGTAATTCGATCGTATCGAATTATGTTATCAAAGCTTTTCTCTAGGTAGTCTACGCCAACAAATAGATCATAATCTCTAAATAAATACCGACCACCAAGCCCCCATGTCTTAAAGTTTTCACCTAGTGTTTTATCCGCGAACCCATATTTTGCTGATATCTCAGAGCTTCTATTTAAAAATGTGGCCTCAGCTAATGGTCCGGTATCCGTATTGAACGCGTCAAAATAATAAGTCGCATCGACTAAAGAGGCGTGAACGTCTCTATTTTCGTAGTTTTTGGAAGTAAATGAAGCGTCAACTTCCGTGTTATATGTATTCGCTATTGCATTACTATTTGCAGTCGCGATGAGGATCAAAAACGCAATTTTTTTCATTATTTTTCTCTTATATCAATAAATTATAAAACCCAGAGTGCCTACCTGAAATTCAATGTTTATTCATTTCAAGCAACCAATACCAACCTTATAAAACGACCTTCAATCATGCCCTAACCAGCTTAATTGTTACGATAACGTCACATAATGAGCACATATTAACAACATGATAAAAATTGCCTATGCAGTTTCCGCAAACTCCACAAGTGATAGGCACATCCTTCTATATCTCCATACTATGGATGCGGGCGGAGAATGGATTCAATGGAGGGAACATAAATCGACTATCCACTAAGAAATCAAACTACTACTAGATAAACTGTCTCATGCAGGTATCATCCTAGGCAGGGGTCATGAGCGCTTTATTTTTTGCAGCGTAATCCTGACTCTTCCTGCACTAATGCAAACCGGAACGAGAAAGAGAACACATTGGAATTATTAAATATCGACTGTTTAGGTAAACCGCTTCGTCTCGAAGGTTCGATGGCTGGTTGGCAGCAACTTTTTTGGGACAACAATGTCGTTTCTGTTATGCCGGCATCGGTCGACTATCAAGGCATTAAAGAACATCAGTTTGAACTTCAAACGCAACCAACAAACATGGCAGAAACAACCGATCCGTCTATGGAGACGGCACCTATACAAACCATTGATGTACGCTTGGTCACGGATTTAACGTGGCAACCATTTTCTATTAACTATCAGCTTTTTGTTAATAATGAACTGGCTTTCCAAGGTAATCGTGACACCAAAGATATCGAACAACAGACACCCGTCACACCTATCAAACAACAGAAGAAACTCAGCGTAATTGGCCTCACCTCATTAGGCTTCAAGCTGCTAAAAAGCGCCAAACTCATTAAAGTTGTGCTCGTTGGAGCCAGTGTGGCGGCATATTCATGGTTATTTTCATTGCAATTTGCTTTGGCTCTTATTGCTTGCCTGGTGTTCCATGAATATGGCCACATTCGAGCCATGAAGTACTTTGGAATGAAAACCAAAGGCATTTACCTTATCCCCTTCATGGGAGGACTTGCCTTAAGTGATGAACGTATTAACACTCGTTGGCAAGATGTGGTCATCTCAATCATGGGACCGACCTTTGGCCTGTTGATGTCGATACTCTCTCTTATTGCTTACTGGGTAACCGATTTGGATTTTTTTGCGGGTCTTGCAGCCTTCAATGCACTGCTGAATCTCTTTAATCTGTTGCCTATTTTGCCGCTTGACGGGGGTCATATTTTAAAAAGTATCAGCTTTTCGATGAACTCTATTGTCGGGTTATCATTGTGTATTGCAGGTGCTGCGTTTGGTGTATATTTGAGCTATACGTTAAATCTAACCTTACTCGGGCTTATGTTATTAATTGGCAGCGTTGAAATTGTTTTCGAATGGAAAGCCCGCCACGTTAGCCACTTGTTACCATTAGATAGATCTGGACAAGTTTTTTCAGCATGTTGGTACTTTATTACCGTGACCTGTCTAATTGGTATTATTTGGTATTTAGCGGGCAGTGGCAATGACATGCTTGGATTGCCATTAAAGATTCTGCAAAGCTAAAGCGGGCTTAGATCTAGCGATTCTATTTCGTCTCGTTTGACATCGCGATTGAACGAATGAAACTCCCATCAACAGTATGCGGTTCGGTCTGACACACGTCAGGCCTTTGCATGCTCATTTACCATTCTGACAAACCCACATCAGATCACAATAGGCTCTGATGATAGCCCCACGTGAAAATTATGCTCTTCCCTTGCTCTTCATACGATCTTTTTTAGTCTGTAGCCTCTGTTCCGGTAAAAGATTTAGTTCATTGTAGTTTTTCACCCAACCATCAAATGCCGACGTTTCCAGAGGTTTAGAGAATAAATACCCTTGCACTTTCTGACAACCTAACTCACTTAACGTTGTAAACTGCTCCATGGTTTCGATCCCTTCAGCGACCACTTCAAGGTTAAAGTTTTCTGCAAGCCCAATGATGGAACTCACCATCATATAGTCTGTTCGGTCTGTTAAAAAGTTTTGGATAAAACTTCTATCAATTTTTATCTGCGAGATAGGTAGAATTCTCAGTTGATTCAATGCCGAGTGTCCGGTACCAAAATCATCCAATGAAAATTGGATTCCGAGGGCACTGCACTCTCTCATAGACAACTCTACTTGCTTATAGTCGGTTATGCTCGCGCTTTCTGTGAGCTCTATTTTCAATTTGCTCGGGCACACCATTGGGTATTGATCCAGTAGCTTTTTCAGACTTTCAACAAATTTGGCTCGTTCAATATGACAAGCGGTTATATTGACACTAATAGAAATATTATTATGTTTTTCGATTTTTCTGAGTGCCGTTTGAATTACCCACTCACCGAAACGACTACTAATGGGGTGGTTGTCAATCAGGTGGATAAATTTGTCTGGTGTTAAGAACCCTTTATCAGGGTGATTCCACCTAACCAATGCCTCTGCACTTAACACTTCCCCCGAATTCAATGCGACTTGGGGCTGAAAATACAGAGTGAGTTCATTGTTCTCGATCGCTAAACTAAGCTCCTCTCTCATCTTAAATTCGCTTCGCTTCCTTTCTTCTTCTGCCTTCTGATAAATTGTATAGGTTGCATCATCATCATGCTTACTCTTATAAAGCGCTTCGTGCGCCTGCATGCTCATATTGACGGAAGAGATAGCCTTTTCACTGTGGCTAAGAGAAGTCAGTCCTAATTTACAATAGATGTTCGGTTCCCGAGCATTTAGTTTGCTGAATTTTAATTGTTCAGACAAATTTCGAGCCAAAACATCGACGCTTTGTCCGTCAGGCAGTTCGATCAACAGTGCAAACGTATTGCGACTGGGTTTGGCAATTATCCAGTTCAAACCAGAAATATCACTGATTCGGTCGCTTAACTTTATCAAGCTGTTATCGACCTCTTCTGAGGAGTAACAATTATAGAGGTTTTCGTATTCAGTTATATTGACCAGAACTAGAACCAAGGTAACACTGGATTCATTAAGGCTTTCTACTTTCTCATCCAATAAGCTTTCAAAGAAAGCACCATTGGGTAACCCCGTCAACGCATCAAACTTTAGTTTATTCTGGAACTCTTGCTCCGCGAGTATTCTTTTCTGAACCTGACTAAGTGCATCTCTAAAACGGCGAATGGAAAACCACAACAAAACAACAGGGCTTAAAAGGATGACAAGAAATACCTCATCTAACTGTTTATTTTCTTGATTTTTAAGAATAAAAATAATTTTCTCAAACACCTCAAAATTCTCAAACAATACAATTGCAAAAAATAGGACGGCGAAAGAGATGAACGAATCTTGAATGATCTGTTTTTTTATTTGTTTGTGCATTCTGTTCCCTGTTACAGACACAAGCTATAAACTTTTTTACACGTTAGCGCTAAAAACCTAATATCCACACAAAACATCCATGTGACGCAGAAAAATTATGAGCCATTAAAATAATTCATGATTCTATATTTAATTATAATAAAGATCAATATTGGGGAGAAGATCACTCTATTATAAATCCATTAATAATCTATTCATAATCTATAAATGGCCATTACTGACTAACAAACCGAACGTTGCCCCCTACTTCTCTGGTTGAACATTCGTTTAGTCTGGTTCTGTTTCTTAAATGAAACGAAGAAAGCATCACCCAAAATAGGTGCGGTAGCAATATCTCTACAAGTTTATGCGACGCCTTAATCTGTGTAATACCCATCTGTAAAAGTAATTACTCAGCACTATGAATTTAATGGAGCAGATATCAATTGAGCAGTCTTGTCTGTTTACGGAATTCTGTGCGAAGGACACGTATAAAGGTACCAAGCATCGCCAGCAGGTTGTATTTACAGTGTGTCGGGAGGATGCTTCTATTGGAGTGTGACAATCAATGGGTAGATAGCTGTTCTTTATTATTCTTGTAGATTATCTAAATGTGCGTTGAAAAGCGCCCATCTTGGCGCTTCATTCAACAAACACCTTCAACATAGGAACTTAACAACGTCGTTCACAGCAAAGAATTCTATAAGCCCTTAATGTACTGGTTGTTGACCGTACCGACGAGATTACTTTCTAGTGCCTGTTGCGAATTCTCTTTATGAAGAATCAGGTTAGTAAACATGGTAACCAATTCCTCTTTATCTGCCTTTGTTTTTGTCATCGTCTCTATATCTCGCAGATCAACCATAAAACCAGTAAACAACTCAGGCAAGTCATGAACGACATTTGGATTGTAGAAATGATGATGACCATAAAGGGTGTTATGGTTCCCTTTTTGTTTATCGATGATATAAGATGATTCATTGAAATTGATGATAGATGTATGCTTGTTACAACGCGGTAAGCATCCCTTGTTAATCTTCATTTTCTTACAACCGCTGGTCTGCTGGAACAAGCATTGGCGACTGGTTAACAAGCCGTTGGGGTGATAAATACTGTGCAGAAGCTGAAACCCTTCAGGACGAACTATCCGTCTCATCTGAATTCTTGTTATCTCGTTTGAGATAAACGCACCACTACAATTGAACTCTTCTTTTAGGCACTTAAGGGCATACGAGTTAACAATATTGAATTGTGGTCCAGCGATCCATGCCATTCCTTTCTCAGCGGCTAAATAGCCAATTCCCATATTGTTGGTAACAATCAGAGCCGGCTTAACTTCATCTAAAAACTCAACAGCGGCATCATAGTCTTTGTCGATAAGAATAGCAGGAAACCATGGAATCAAGGCTTCATTCGAGTGAAACACATCCAGCAATTCTTTGAGCGAATAAGCCAGTGCATTGGGTAACTCAAAATAGAGGTCGGTGTTGCCGCCTTGCACCTTTTCAATATCTGCTTGATTTGATATTAGTACCGACAGACGTGCGTCTTCATCTTTCGGTGTATGTGCCACCAATTTGGGGATCGTATCCACGCCACCAGCTTTTAAGCTTATTACATGTGATGGTGTAGAGTCAGATAATAGATTTTTTGTCTTTTCTTCCACCATACGCATGATATCTGTTTTCTTGTCGAACAGATCTTGTTGTACTTTTTTTACATCTTCTTCCGCTGTTACACCGTATATTTTAACAAAGTGCCTTGAAGCGTTATCGCGCGGATGGTTAATGTACATCTTATTGCTGATTTCACCTTGCAGATAGCCATCTGAAAAGTCGCGATTAAACACAGTATAAAGATCAGAAGTGTCCGTTAGCAGATCTTGTCCATCGCAATACGCATCAATCTGTTTGCGCCAGTTATCAACGACGGTATACACATAATGCGCTTTCTTAATCCGTCCCTCCACCTTTAGTGAATAAACACCGGCATCTGCTAGCTCTTTCAAATCACCAAAAGCCGAGTTGTCTTTCATATTAAGCGGATAGTCACTGCCCACTTCCGTCGTTTGATATTGATCTCGACAAGGTTGGCTACAGCGACCTCTGTTTCCCGACGCACCATTTTTGGCAGAGCTCATATAACACAAACCCGAAAAGCCGATGCAATACGAACCATGAACAAATACTTCCATCAACACATCGTGCTCAAGTCCAAACTGAGCGAGTCGTTTTATCTCTTTGATATTCAACTCTCTGGATAGATTCACTCGGCTAACGCCAAGTTTATTCATAAACAGAATCTGCCCTTCATTGTGGGTGTTGAGTTGAGTGGACGCATGGACATCTAGCTCTGGGAAGTGATGTTTGAGGATGTAGGCCAGACCAATGTCCTGGACAATAACACCGTCTACTTTAGTACTGACAAGTTGCTTCAACAAACGGGTTATCGCAGGAATTTCATTCTCTAAAATAATAATGTTAAGCGTGAGGAATATCTTACAGTCGCGTTGATGCGCAACCTCAATAACATCATTAAGGTTCTCTAAACTCAGATTCTCAGCTCTATTGCGGGCATTAAACCTATCTAGGCCACAATAGACAGCATCAGCACCAGCAACAATCGCCGCTTTAATCGACTCTAAATCGCCACCCGGCGCTAACAACTCAAATTGACTTTTATCCACGATTCTACTCACTTCACACTTTTAGAAGCGGTATTCTACTGTGCTACAAGCAAGATTTCTTGTGAAATTTTAAGATAAATGCTGATCAGGTTCGTTATGTCATCAGCACTTCTTATTAATTACTATTAATATCTTTTAATATCAAGGATAAAGATTCTTCTACTCGCTTATTTTTGCCCTGCATTGCTTCACGATATTGAGCATAATGATCATCCATCAGAAACTGCAATTGTCGTTTCAGATCTTTTTCCGTACAACTGCGAATGACCTTTTTTAGATTATCTAACGATTGACTCAAGTGAACATCTTCCAATACATCTTTATCATCTTCGTTCAACAGCGTTAGTTGTCTCAGTACCTCTGAATAAGGATTATTGAGTGCATACTCGTCGTAGTCTTTATAGCCCTCTTTTTTTAGAACTCGGGTCATAATCGACTCTTTCTTCGATATAAATCCCAACATATCATTAACTATCACGTTGCTGACACCCGTATCATCAACTTGGCAGGTTGCAGTGGCATTAAAGGATAGTACAAATAGAAGTAGCCATTTTTTCATCAATTCAATTCCACAGGTTTAATTATCATTCGTAAGCAAAGCAAGATTTTAGGGTATTTTCATCCATTTTACTATGCGTATCGGGAAGGACAATGCAGGCCCCGTTAGGTAAAGAGTAATTAACCTTATACAAAAGACAAACCCCATCAACTGAATCAGTTAATGGGGTTCTTGTTATTCTTATGAGCGAATACTTTATATACGACTTACACTAGCGCGAGTACCGAAACAACAACGGCCAATGAAAACAGACAAATGCGCTCGATAAAACCTAGAGATTCATTATTGATCATAACTGGTTTCATTTTTATATCTCCTCTTTCTATTTTGTATATACATTGTAATGCATTGTGAGTGCATTGTCTATACCTTAAATTTAGAGAAGGTTGATTTATTGGCATTCCGCAACTAACTACCCTTGATAAACAGCGCCAATGCCTTTTGTGCTACCTTATATTCCTGATATGATCACAATAGTGAATTCATTAATGAGACATTAACATGCACATTGGTAATCTAGATAACCTTGCCCTTTCTTCACAACTGCACCCTATTGTAAAAGATATCCTTAATACGGTCGCCGAGATGATTCAACGCAATGAATTGCCAGACGGTAAGCACTACCTGCAAGAGGATGTTTTCCTTTTTACCGCAGAAGTGGACACCGAAACACTTGACATGAGACGATCTGAAATTCATAACGATTTCATGGATATTCAGATTTTACTCGATGGAGAAGAGAGATTTGGATACAGCTACAAAGGGTATGAAACCGTTACCGATAATCAACTTGATAGCAACGATATTGCTTTTGTCGATAACATTATCGATGAAAAATATGTTGATCTTGCCTCTGGCGATTTTATTATTTTTTACCCTAATCAACCTCACAGGCCAATGATTTGCGTCGATACACCCAAAGCGATTAAAAAAATGGTCGTCAAAATAAACAAAAAAGTCCTGTTATAAGTAAAACGCTATCATGGTCAGGATTGTTTCTAATGGGGTAGAATTTTGAGACAAAAAGTTCAACGTTCATTTATCCCCATTAACTCACAAATAACCACACGCCAACACCCATCATCAAGGTACCAGAGATTCGATTCATAAACCGTACGTTCTTAGAGTGCCCAAGCACACGTTTAAGCCCTTTCCCGCCGGTTGCGTAAAGCGTCATACAGACAAATTCCGACACCATAATGATAGATACTAATAGAATCAATTGAGTGGTGAGTGGTTTGCTATTGTCGATAAAAGGCGGAAGAAGCGAAACCATAAATGCCCACCCTTTCGGGTTAGCAATGGCGGTAACAAAACCTTGAACGACAAGGTCCCAGTTTCTTCCAACAGGCATTTCGGTGGTATCACCACTTAATGCGAGCTTACCTTTTGATAGCCACATCTGAATACCCAAATAAAACAAGTAAGATGCACCAATCGTTTTGAAAGCGATAAACAACCATGGGTAATTCAGCATCACCGCAGCGATACCTAAAACAGCTGCGACAGCAACGAGCGCAACGCCAACCACTTCACCAGCCATCATCCACAACGCGCGCTTATACCCAACACTCATCCCCAAACCTAATGCTAATGTCATGCACATGCCCGGGGTAATCGATACAAAGAAAAACGTAGGTATAAAGACACTCAAAAGAGCCCAATTCATCGCGATATCCTTTCCGCTATTTATTTACTTGCAGCCCATTAAAATAACGCGACTTTTTAGAAAAAGATACACTTAATTATTGTACTCAACAAGTACAGTATTGGCTCAACATATTATAAATCTGCCGCGACCATCATCATGCAACTTTGTGGTTCAAGAGTGACATTAAACTCCCCCTCATCCACTTTTAATTTTGAATCGCTGAGTAGATCAAGCATATCTTTTTGCCAGTCCATACTAATCTCGATTCTATGGTCAGATTTATTGATGGCAACAAGGCCAGTTTCTCCTCGGGAAAAAATAAGAAAATCCTCATCTCCAAGCTCTCGCTTCATCGGTTCACCGTGTGCAAAGTTATGGAAACGGATCATTTTCGCCATTCTTGGATCTTTCCACGCGTTCATCCAACGAGGTTGACCACGTTTGTCTATTATTCCACTGGTATCTAAATCCGTATAAACAAGTGGTACACCACCATCTCGACCAAGAATATAGCAATAGGCTAACCATTCATTCGTTTCTTCCATCACAAGGCGACTAAACACATTATTATTTGGAATGTCGTGGGTGATAGCAAACGTGATGGCACGAGTATTAGATAACGCTTGGCCAAACGTATATGGATTGATTAAAGAAGTCATATCACCCTTGGGTTGAAATGCCTCAAAAACCGTATTAAATAGTGGAAAATCATAGGCACCTAGCTTGGTGCTTTCCAAGTATGGCTGCAAAAAGATCTCATACTCTTCTTTTGTAGCGCCACCATCGGTAATGATCTCACCAAAAAATGTGTACATCTTTCATTATGTCATCAGTCCACACCTTGCGTAAGTGCTCCAATGTCATGTGTTTTGCGGCATCAATACGGAAGCCCGTTACGCCCATATCTTTTAATGCTTTTAGATAGGCCTGCTGCTTTGCCACTACATTGTCGTTATGTCGTAAAGTGGGTAAACCCGGGTCTTCATGACCACCCGTGATGCGACCATTTTGAACCTCCCACTTGTCTTTCCAATCTTCGATACCAAAGGCTTCAACAAAATCATCCTCCGTAAACAAAGGTTGGCTTAGGTCTCCAAACAATCTTAGTTTTTGGATCTCTTCCCAATCGGTACGATAACGCTGCATATCGAACTCGTTCGGATAATCAAGATCAGAACGCAGGTAGGCTTCATTCGCCATATGATTGAATACTACGTCGGCATAAACACGGAGACCAAAATCATTTAACCTCTGGACCATGGCGGCAAAATCTTTGGTATTACCAAGTTGGTTATCGATAATCCGGTAGTCTTGTGGTTGATAACGCTGCCACCACTCGGTGCCGTCATCACGAATCGCCGATTTCATTGGAGGTGAGACGAGGACCGTTTTATAACCTAATTCACTGATCTCTTTTGCGTTTTCTGCAACATAGGCATATTGCCAATCAAACGCATGGAGGATCACATCCGTTTTATCAAAAAGCGATCGTTGTTTATCCGAGAAATAGTTAGTCATTTCATTTTCCTTCTATACGAGCTTGCTGAGAAAATCATCGGACACATTTCCGATAGGAAGAAAGCAAGCTACTTGGAACAACTAGGTGACATCAAAAGGACATCAACCTGATACTGTAGAATTGAGTGCATTATAGATACCAACATGAGAAGTAAATCACCCTTTTATGAAGTATTTTAGGGGGAGCGATGGGGGCGTAGAATGTTGAATAAACCGTTTCTGCAAAAAATAATACGACACAACATGCAACATTATCATTCAAATATATATAAACTTATTATATATCAATGCATTAAAATATTTTCAATTTATGCATGACAATCTGTGGCGAATAGAATCTCACGCATAAATGCCACACACAAGCACAGGGTGAAATGTGAATTTTTTATAACACAGGAAATTTTGGCCGTCTTATACATTCATCTTGGTGCTTTATTCACCATATTGGCGCGACGCAGCACTAAAAACTCCATTTGATTTGCGCAAACAATAAGGTGCTGGAAGATTGGGAGAACAGACTATCTTTATCCCCATCGAAATATTGCACAACACCGAGTAACTGCCAGTTATTCGCCAGGGAATAGTTATTGGACAACCCCAAGAAATAAGAACCATCTTGGTAGTAAATAGTCGATAACGTAACTCGGCTTAAAGCTGACAGCTCAAAGCTTGCGTCCAGGTAGCTGGTCAACTCTGTAAAACTCAGGGTTTTTGCCGTTAAAGGCAAACTAAGAAAGGCGTTAGCATTAATGGGGTCTTGCGGATTCGAGTTGTGCATAATCGAACCTTTAACGGCCCAGTGACCTTGTCCACCGAAGCTGTAATCCATCTCGATACTGGACACCAGTGCGCTGACCTGATTGACGTCTTGCCAACTATCCTGCGTTGGGTCAAAGTAACTTACCTCTGCCCTTAACCCTCCACCTCTAATATCCCCGGCCACACCCGCGCCTATGAAGTTATCTAACCTTGCCTTTCCACCTAATAATTGAATATCCCACTGCTCAACATTAAACAGATAGCGCACTGCATAGCTGTTAAGATGATGTTCTTCATTTGGACTATAAACAAGGTCAAAACGGCTTGCGAAGCCTAATTTTCGACTTAGCGAAAGTGCATCCGTACCCGGCCTTTCTTCGTAGTCAAAGTCATAAATCGAATAAGAATTAAATACATCGTTAGGGTTCCACACGGTCGTCATCGCCCAGTTAATCCGAAATCGTCCCCCAGTAACCTGCCAATTGTTATTATTCCAGTCAATATAGAGTCGATCTAGTTGACTATTTCCAACATATCTCTCACCTTCGGCCCAGTTTTTAGACAAGTCGACATACCCCGAATCCAATCCGATGTAGTCAGAGTAGTAAGGGTTCTCGGCCGAATCACCCCAGATGAATCGATTTCTCATTCCTGCGTTAAAACGTAGATTTGAATTCAATCGGTATTCGAAATTAAAACGCTGATGAACAAGGTTGTCAAATAGGTTATCGCCTACATCTGGCAAGGTTGCAGTGCCCATATATTTAACATAGCCATTCAGGTCCCACGCCTTTGCGGGTTGTAAACCTGGAATGTCGGCTTCGGCAAAACTTGAAAATACTAATGCCACGGCTAAGAGACGGCAACGGAATTTAAACATTACGCTAATTCATCTTGCGTTTCGATGGTGTTCCACTTGTCTTGCTTTAGCTGGCCATCTTCAAACACTATCACTCGCTTAGCGCGTTTAATGACTCTTGGATCATGGGTAGAGAAGATAAATGTGGTCCCTTCCTTTTCATTCAGTTGCTGCATAATATCGAGCAATTCAGCGGTACTTTTCGCATCCAAGTTTGCCGTCGGCTCATCCGCCATAACAAACCTCGGCCTAGGGGCAAGCGCACGTGCTACGGCCACACGTTGCTGCTGACCACCCGATAATTTACTCGGTACCTTATTCAATTGGTCCTTTAGCCCAACTTGAGTAAGCAGCGCCTTTGCGCGAGTC
>LLEJ01000052.1_pt1 | contig 15769 bp, 19 predicted proteins | sample 595831 | NCBI WGS metagenome assembly LLEJ01 (sample SAMN02919310, study PRJNA255460) | bioreactor metagenome | biome: chemostat; feature: culture 2011_10.1; material: sediment; isolation source: day101 10degC chemostat 2011 inoculated with Wadden Sea sediment taken from... | place: Germany: Bremen... | reverse complement strand
TAATTTGGATGATGCCAAGTTTGGCTTTATCAAGAGATTAAGAGCTTGAGGGGAACTTAATGACAAGACCTGTCACTGAGCGCATTTGTTGTTTCCGCTACCGAGCATAAAGATCTTATTAATGTTAGTGAGTTTCAGGACCAGTTAGAAGAGAGAAACATCTTGTTCATGGATGATTGTAGCTACTTTGATAAGCTGATGCTGAAAATGCTCGCCTAGTTCTTAGTTTTAGTTAATTAATCAGTGTGCATTATTTTTATGCACACTAATTGATTTTTAATTCAGGCGGGAGCGTTCGTTAAGGCACTTAATTAAATACGTTCTAAACAGTCTGAAAATGATAATTGTCCAAATATGAGTTATTGGTCATAAATAACCCGTTGAAGTATGAGTGTAGATGCATAAAATATTGTATCTGCAAACTCTGATTTATTGTGTTGTATTCTTTCGCCCACTTTCTCAACCTCTGGAAGTGGGCTTTTTTTCACTTTGCCATACCTTAAGTTATTAATGTTTTGCTAATGTTCGATTTTTCGAAAATGATTTCTGTCCAAAAAATCATTTAACCTCGCTATTACTCCGTAGGTCTTCAAAACTTAATCATTGTTACAATGATTAAGTTTTTTTGCTTTATGACTGTTCATTAAAGTGTAACTTTATGGACATTATATTTCACCCATCTCAATAGTGTCCAATTAGTCTTTAAAATAACACATGAACATGTACACTAATGTTTAATTATCTTAATGTTCACTTTAAGGGTCTTTTCATGAAAATTGGCTATGCTCGTGTCAGCACTCAAGACCAAACGCTCGATGTTCAGCTTGAACAGCTTAAACATATTGGTTGTGACAAAATTTACCAAGAGCAAGCGAGCGGTAAATCCTCTGATAGAGAACAACTTAACCTGTTGTTGGATTTTGCAAGGGAGGGAGATGTTATTCATGTGACTAAAGTTGACCGCATTGCTCGTAATACCATCGATGCTTTGCAAATTGCCGATCAACTAGCGCAAAAGAGAGCTGGTTTGGTATTTCATGATTTGGGCGATTTAGATATCAATAGCGATGTAGGTCGAGTTATTTACACTACCATATCGGCGTTTGCTGAAATGGAAAGAAAACGAATATTACAGCGCTGTAATGAGGGTAGGGAGCGTGCACGTTCTGAAGGGAGGCACCTCGGCCGATTTCCTAACAAGATGCTTCACCAACGCATTCAAGAGCTTACAGAACAAGGAATGAACAAGCATGCAATCAGTAAAGAGTTAGGGTGTAGTCGGACAACTGTGTATAAAGTATTAGGTTGAAGAGCTAGCATCAACTGGAAGAGCTGAGTAAATATTAGTTCGTATAAAATTTATCTGCGTGGAGTTGATTAATTTTATCCAAAGAGTTCTGAGTGAGAACCACAACGAACTAATATCAACTCTTGTTTATCCCAATCCACATCCCAGATAAGTAAAAAATCTGGCTGAATATGACACTCCATGTGCGGCTTCCTAATCTTGCTGGTTACCGAAAACCACGCTGACAGCGTTTAGATATTCTTCTGGTGAAACGTTGATAAGTAGTACAGCGTTAAAATCATCACCTCGAACGTAGCACTTTTCATGTACGTCATGGCGCATGTTTTGAGGATAGTCATTGCGGTACTTAGTAAAGACACCGCTAACCTTTTGACGGCCAAGACCAAACGCTTTAGAAACGTCTACAGATGTAATACGGCCATCTTTAGATAACTTGGCATCAATGAACTTGTAAACTGCTTGGTCTAGTAGTGGTCGAGACACGGTTACTCTCCTTTGCTTAAATCAACGTCATGAGCGTTGTCATTCAACCACTGATTTTCTGGCACACTTGCTAAAAAAGCTGTGACTCGTTCATATTCGTCTGGAGTGAAATGAATAGAGGTTTTATCATATTGCAGCAAACAGATAATATGCCCATCTTCCTCCCAACGCTTCAGTTGGTAATCGGCATCGTGAGACAAATCGAGACTCATTCCACCGCCATGAAACTGCATCGCATCGCCAGTTAGATATACACTCGTTCCGTAACGTGTTTCTAGTGTTAGCGGTATCATGATTCTACCCCCTAATGAATGGAACGGTTGAAAGGCCGTTGTTGAGTAGCCAGTTTTTGATTTCGTCTTGGGTTAAGTGAGGCTCTACAATAGCCCAACGGAAGCCTTGTTTAGACCACTTACCGCCAGCCCCCTTGAATTCAACTTCGTCAACATAGACAACAACGATTTCGTTACCATCGGCTGTTTTTTGTGGGTAGCGTTCGATATTATCACTGGTGCGAATCGTCAAACTCTCGTTATACATATAAGTATCTGTAATCACGTTCTATACCCTCTTATTCTAGATACTGAGTGATCATTTCAATTTCTTGACTAACATCAACAAGTGCTTGCGCATCCGAGTTGATAACTTCAAGCTGAGTTTGATCTCTTGCTTTTCGCTCAAGGCCGTGTTTTATAGATTTGATAAACTTCTCAGCTTCTTCTAGCTTTTCAATGAGCTTGCTATCTTTTGACATATTTTATAAATCCCTCTTTACTTAATCAGTTGATATTCTTTCACAAGGCTATCCAATGGGATTCTAAGCCCATCGTGTAGCTTGCGAATCATTGAGATAGATAAACGTCTTTGACGGCTCAGAATCTCCGTAACACGGCTGCGCTGACCAAGGAAAGGTACAAGGTCTTTATCCTCTAAGCCTTGCTGCTCCATACGGAACTTGATTGCTTCGATTGGGTCAGGTGGTGCAATTGGATAATTAGCTTCTTCAAATGCCTCAATTAGAGTGGCAAGCACTTCTAACTCATCACCCTCTAGTGTGTTTGGTTCAGCATCCCAAAGCTGCTCGATACGCGCTAAAGCAGCGCGGTTATCATCTGCTGTTTTGATTGGTTTAATTTGCATATCTGCCTCTTCTAAACGGTTTTCGCATCAACTTTGTCATAGTCTGCATGTGTGCCAATAAAGCGAATATATACCATCGAAAATTTGTAATTAATCGCGGTGATCAGTCGATACTTATTGCCGTGAACGTTGAACACAACGCGATTATTGCCAACGAAAGACGCATTTCGGTACAGTGCCTTTATGTCTTGGGGCGTTTGCCAATTTGCGTGTTTGGCTTCGTCAAACCATGCCATTAGTGGCTGTTCAGAATCAGCGTAATTAGGCTGTTCCCAAAACTCTCTTAAAGTTGCTCTTGATAAAATTCGCATACATCCCCTTTGCTATATTTCCCATTATGGGAAATGAACAATAAACAGTCAAGTGTTACTTTCCCAAAAAGGGAAAATAAATAAAATCATAAACCTAACAGAGTTATAAAGCCAGTTGCGCAGCTTGGCATAATTGAGTTTCTGAAATGTCGATGTACTCCAAACTCATTGACGGTTCAGAATGGCCTAATGTAATCAACCAGTTAAAAACGTCATTCTCAGATGCTGGGCCTAATGAGGTTGTAAAGATCGCATTTGCTTTAAGCAAGAATGTACTTGAGAAAAAGTTGAAACAATTAACCGATCTTTGAGGGAAGCGGACATGGTTACAGGTAAAGGTAAGTCTATTTTTTATTCGTAGAGAAAACATACCTTTTCAAAGCAGGATTACGACACATCGCGGAAAGGCCGCTAGTAATTGTCGGTCAGATTGGAACGGGAACTGGTGCGCTTTCAATGGCTATTGCAGGACAAATTAGATCTACCGTAATGTTTACAGTGGGTTTTTTATGACTAAATCATAGATACAAAAAAAGCAGCCTTTATAGCTGCTTTCTCATAATACTAGCCCTGTAACCCGAGGCTTGGAGAAAGGTCTCACCCTACATAATCACTCTCTTAACTATGGGGTTCTTACGCAGCTTAATAGTAGAGAGACCAAGCTGTTTCACGCTTTCAAATAAACAATACTACATTGATCAAGATTGGTTAAGCTTAGTAATCATTTCCTACTCCTCAATATGATCGGTTTTCTCTGTTGTTCTCCGATAAAACGGATCATATAACTATGTCTTATTCATTGTTGCAATGGATAGTGGTAATGTAATCTTAATCATTCCGACAATGGATAAGATTATGACTAGATTTAGTGCTGTTCAAAAAGAGATTTTAACTATTTTGTCTAAAGCCTTTATTGGTGGAGTTAAAGAAGCAAAATCTACAGATGTAAATGCTCTGGTAAATATGAACCTCAAAAAAGACATTCATCCAAATAACTTCCGTACATCCTGCAAAACTCTGGAGGAACGAGAGTTGATACAAAGGCGTAAAGAGGAATTTGATTGGTTTATTAACATCGCTCCCGATGGCTTTGAAAAAGCCTTGGAGTGGATTAATGAAAGCCAGAAGTACTGAGCGAGCATTATAAATAGTATTCTTTTCGTATACATCCAATGATATACATTTTAAATGTATATCATTGGGTGTATGTTTCAATGATACTTCTTGCTTGGTTTGAGGTGGTTGTATATCATGCATCTATACAGTTTGTATTTTTGCAAGATATCTCAATTGTTATACATTTTAAATGTATAACAATTGAGATATTGATTAAGTATACGAGGTTTCTATGAGAGTGATTACAATCGCAGGTCGTAAAGGTGGTATAAAAAAAACCACTACTACAGTCAATACTGCTTATGAGCTATCGCAAAAAGGAAAGCGAGTTCTGGTTATTGATTTTGATGGTCAAGGGGACGCGACGAGTTTTTATCGTAGAGATAAAACGGAGTTCTACATAGCTGATGTTTTGTTAGATCGTAAGTTTGATATAAATAAAGCTATTTATCCCGCACTCATTAAAGGAGTAGAACAAGATAAATTGTTCATTATTCCCGCTCGTGGGGGGGATGTTATGTCTAAGTTGAACATGGATATGGTTAGTTTACCTAAACGTGAAGAGCGTTTGCTAAGGCATTTAGACTTAGTGAAAGACAAATTTGATTTTGTGTTAATTGATACGAGTCCAGAAACCAGTATTTTATCTATGAATGCGGTTATAGCTGCTGATGAGTTTATTTTTCCAACAACATTTACAGATCGCAGCTTTGAAGGGATCGATGTTCTAATTGAACATATACAAGATGCTAAATTTATCGATGAAGATGAGATCGATTATCTAATTTTACCGGTTGGTATCGATAAACGAGTTAAGTCCACATATGCATATGGGCGTGAATATTTGGCTGAACGTTTTCCACATAATATAGCTCAAACTACTGTTTGGCATCGTCAATCTGATTTTGAGAATGCAGAACTAGACCACGTTCCTGTCTCGGTCTACAAGTCGAGTAGTGCTACTGCTATGTATTACAAAAATTTTGCTAAAGAGGTTATCGATAATGAGTGCTGAATTTGAATCACTATCTTCACAAGAACAATTGAAATATTTAATTAATCTTGAAGAAAAAGGGGATAGATTAAAACCTAAACAAAGAGCTTTGAAGAGCCGTTTAGAAAAAGAGCTTCAACCTAGCACATCGATGCCGGAAAAAAGTGAAGTTAAAACAAACCTATTTGGTAAGGTTTCGACTTCTGCTGTTAATCCTAAAGCGGTTAGATTTTTACAAAAAGAACGAGATCTCTTAACCGAACGAACTAATTCATTAAATACCAAAAATCCACATGCGGTGGTAGAGCGTTTAGGGAGCTTAAAAGCGGTTAACGATACAAGTCTTATTCGAGCTGCGGTTCTGGCGTTGGTCGATATGGATGATAACACCTTGATTGAATACATAAAACAAACCCAATTAAACATGATTGGAAGTGGTAATAAATCATAAGTATCTATCTAGTGTATATTTAATGATATACATTTTACATTCTGATTTTTATGAATAATAGTATGAAGATGAGCCCCTTTTATTGCTTGAATACTAAACATTTGTAATACTGTGTTTACTGCATATCGCATGTAGTGGGCTATTTTATAGCGACAACCAGTTTATCTGGTTCACTAACCAATTTTATCTCATAGGGAATCGTCCCTATGGGCGCTTCTCCTGAGTAAGGAGACTATAATGGATAAAGAGATGGAAACCGTACAGATTCCTGCTGATAAGTTAGTCGATGCATTGCTTCATATGAAGCAATTTGAGCATCACTATGCGACTCAGGAATCGGTTGATAATCTTAAAGAATCAGTTCGAGAGTTAAAGTCTGATACTAATAAGCGTTTTGACCAGGTCGATAAACGCTTTGATAAGTTAGAAGGTAAGTTAGATCGCTTACAGTGGTTTATCTTAGCTTCCGTTCTTACTCTTTTTTTTAAAGAACAGATTTTTTCTTTGTTCATCTAAACTAACCTCAATATTCATAGCGGAACTACTCCGTGTCTATGCCAGTTTGTCTGGCTTAGGCCAAACGAATTAGCAATTTTAATTATTAATTCAATGTGGGGAAGACTATGAACACTTCATCAATTGCATGTGCTTTAGACTTTATATTTGAATCAAAACCATCAAAATTAACAACACATTATCACATGAAATTAGGGGCTTATCTCTCCTTTGCGTATGATGATGTTTACATTTGGTGTTGTGTTAATGAAGCTTGGATAGAAAGTTCGATTGATATTCAAGATGCATTAACTTTTAACTTTGAGGAAATGACATCCAATGGCTTATCTTGTATCGGGAAATCCCTTTGCATTTGTGGCGGTGATGCTTTGATTAATTTGAGTCGTAGTGGCGTTTTTACTGCTGAATGTAAAAGTTGTAACTTTTCTGTTGAGTTGGCTGAAAATGACGCTTTAGCTTGTATAAAGTAAACTAACCTATCTGAATAGCGGATCACCGCTGCTAACGCCATTTCGTATGGCATTAGCTAGCGAATTAGGCGCACCCTAATGTGAGGTCTTCTATGCACCAATCAATTAAAAATGCCGATATAGAGTACGTATTGAAAGACATGTATTTTGCGACCATATCGCAGACTTACATCAATTTCACTCGTGCCATCGACTTACTTTTCACTAGATACACAAGTAGTTCTATTTGCGTTACTTCTAGCCATGAAAAGCAAGTAAAAGCGTTCAACACACCAATCAAAACAAAAAATGCGACACTGGCTTTTACGTTACACGTATGCGGCTTATATGCTCGTCATGCGAAAAAACGGGGTGATAAGTCCACGATGCGTTTGTGTGAAAATTGCGCGAAATGTATCGAAGACCATTTACCTGGTTGTGACGAAGAAAAAGCCATCTCAACTGTGTTAATGCAATTGAGAGAGCAACCGTCCATTTTTTAACCTAGCGGGCTACTCCGCGCTAATGTCATTCGCTTGGCATTGGCCAGCGAATTATTCATTTTAATTAATAAATTAAGGGTATCCATAATGAGATTTTTTAAATGCTGTAATTGCGGAAAGAACTTTGACCGTCAGGCAACAAGCTCCCATGATTTTTGCTCAGAGGATTGTTCAGAGCAATTTCAAAATGATATTGAGTCTGAATTGTCAGTATATTCTGATGAAGATCGTAAAGAAGCATAAACACAACGAATCAAGTATCACTTTCAGTTAAAGCGTTTTAGCTGAAATGTCCAACCATACGGGAAATTACTCCCGTATGGGGGTAGTTTTTCTCATATTAGTGAGAAAAATCATGACGAAACCGACTAAGAAAACAGTAAGCAAAACACCACGCGATTTTCATCAAGAGGTGACCAATCAAATTATCGAAGCGTTAGAGGCTGGCGTGAAACCTTGGGCTTGTCCTTGGGATGTAACTCAGTCCGACGGTCTACCTTGTAACTTTTCAACAGGTAACACGTATTCAGGAATGAATGTGATGTTGCTTTGGATGAGTGCTCAAATGAATCAATTTAGCTCGAATCAATGGCTAACTTTCAAGCAAGCATTAGATCTTGGGGGGAACGTTATTAAAGGTGAAAAGGGGACGCATATTACTTTTTACAAGTCTTTGGAAAAAGAAAAGACAGTGAATGGTAAAGAGAAAATCGAAACGATTCCTATGTTGAAAACGTTTGTTGTTTTCAACCTGGATCAGATTGAGGGGATCACCAAACCAGAGCCTAAAACGGATCTGAGAGGTGAGCTTGATTTGAGGGAGGATGTGGAGGATTTCTTTAAAGCGACGGGAGCAACCATCAACTACGTCGGTCAGAAGGCTTTCTTTCGACCATCGACGGATGAGATTGTTATCCCAGAGCGTGAACGCTTTGAATCAACCGCCAATCTTTATGCTACCGTGCTGCACGAACTGACGCATTGGACGGGGCACAAATCTCGACTTAATCGTACAAAGGGAAGCAAGTTCGGTGATAAAGATTACGCGTTTGAGGAGCTCGTTGCAGAACTCGGATCGGCTTTTTTAATGGCAGATTTTGGGGTTGTGGGCGATGTTCAACATGAATCTTACATTGCGAATTGGCTTGAGGTTTTAAAAAATGATAAACGATTCATTTTTAAGGCGGCGAGTCAGGCATCAAAAGCGTTTACTCATTTAAAAGAGTACGTTGAAGATGAAAGCGACAATCAATTAAAAGCTGCATAAATTCAATATTTTACTTTAATTAATGACACTATTAAATCTATACTCATTAAAACGCCCAATAGTTCGCTATTGGGTTTTTTTATGCTCCATCGTAAATAAAGGGGGAGTTTGCCTCTTGCTCTGAGAAGGTTTTGCCCCAAAACGTTCTAGAACCCATCTAGATCGTAATAGAACTAGCTAATGTGTAAAGCAAACACATTACTTTGAAAAAACTCCCGTCCGCACCCAAGTATACACATCTCCAAAAGTCATTACTTAGGGAGAGTTGTGATATTCTTATATATGAGCTAAGTTGTTGGTTGCAAGGAACTTAAAAAAATCTGGGCTTAGTTTTTTCATGGATATCAAGGATGGTAATATGACTCCAAAGTCAATAATTTTATTTGGACTACTTTTTAGCTCTTTGAGCGTACAATCTGCCACTTATACGGTAACAACAAGTAGTGATCAAGGCATGGGCTCACTTCGAGATTTCATCGAAAAGGCCAATGCTAATCCTGGTTTAGATACTATCGAAATACCGGCTTCATATAATGCACAAGCACCTATCTCGCCTAATTTGGGTGAAGTCCCTTCAGGTCAAACCGACAACCGAATGACAATTACTGATGATATTATCATTCGAGGATTAGGCGATGATTATGTCCACATTAATGACCATCAACGCTGGGTTTCTGATACTGGCTCATTTAATACTGGTTATCCGAATGATCCTAACAATCTGATTCTAAGATCATCTGGTCTTTTATTTGACATCAATCCTCGAAATACCGCAGGGCGCCCCATTGATGTCACCATTGAAAATGTGTGGGCAGAACACATGTCAGGTTTTATCTTTTCCGATAACGCTAATGTAACACTCAATAACGTTATCCTATATAAGATAGTGCCTAGGCAAGGAGAGGCATCCATCATGTCTACTCAAGATGGCATTGTTACAATAAAAGATTCATTTATATTCGAAAATCTTGGCCCAAGATCAGCACCTACCCTTATTTTTAATAGTAATGTTTTTATTGAAAACACGGCTTTTGAATCTAATGGACCATTGGATGAAAACACAGCGAGTCATGTTATTCAAGTTAGTCAAGATAGTTCAGGCAGCACAACGGCAGTCATCAAAGATAGTATATTTAAAGGCTTATTTAATTCTACTTTTAGATTTAATGAAGCTGATGCACAAATTATAAATACTTTATTTGATGGAAGGGATGCTAATAGAGGTTGGCCAATCTATGTCAATAAAGGAAAATTGACGCTAACCAATAGCACGCTGTATTACCCGACTATTACTAAAAATGTAGACCCTGCTACTTACAAAGCGACCCATATAGAGTTAATCAATAGTGCTCAACTTATAGCCAATAACAATCTACTCATTACAGTCGATGGTGTAAATAATGTTGGCTCTGCAATTTATCCAACAGATTGGGACGATACAACTATTTACCCATTAGCAGAGAACAATGATAACTTTATTTCGTCACCTGGTGTCGATGATACCCCTAACACTGGCCTGTCACTTGCAGGGTGCGTTACAACTAATTGTTTCGTTCCAAACACGCTTTCAATAGCCCTTGTTGATAAAGGCGACAACGATAAAGCGCTATATGACGATGGTAGCTCAATCACATCAGATTACCTCAAACAAACCCGCCCGCAGGGGTTGAGAATCGACATTGGCGCATTCGAAAAACATGAATCTCTTTATGCTCACCCAGATAGCTATGAGGTTGATCAAGATACTAAGTTGATTGTCTCTAGTCAAAATGGAGTGCTTAAAAATGATACCAATGAAAACTCAGCACCCGCTGCATTAGACCAAGATGCTTTGTATGGAAGTGTCACATTGAATGCTGACGGTAGTTTTGAGTATCAACCTGATGCTGATTATTATGGCAATGATGAATTTTATTATTCAATCAATACTAGCCAAGCAAAAGTATCAATAACAATTCTCTCCACAGGTTGGACTCTTATCCCTAACAATGCTGCGCCAGTTGCTAATAATGATAGCTACTCACTTTACGCAGACAGTATTGATACTATTGTTGCACCAGGTGTGTTGCTTAACGATACAGATGACGCGAATACACAAGCTCCTTTTTATGCCGATTTAACTGCGCGAATCTATAAACAACCAATGCATGGGTCGGTAACACTTAAGGAGACTGGTGAATTCATTTACACGCCTGACGCTGGTTTTATAGGCGATGATAGCTTTGAATATGATGTTACAGATATTGGAACAAGACATAGTTACCCTGCTACCGTTAATCTTCATATTCAAGCCGGTGTTCCTTATGGGGGGAAGGTTATCGCGGGAACCAGCAGTGGTGGTTCTATAGGGTTCTTAAGCACGCTGCTATTGACGATACTCGCACTGTTTAGACATCAAAAGTCACTTGCCGTTAAAGTGGTCGTCCCACTATTGTTAAGTGTTTCTCCTTTCGCTCATTCTGCAGAAGAGAATAACGGAATATATGTAACAGCTAATCCTGGGATTTCATGGTTAGAGCCAGATACTGACCACAACGCGTGGAGTCAGGAAAGTAACAGTCAGTTTTCTTTCGGAAGTAGCTTAGGGTACCAATTTGATAATAACGCGAGTATCCAGTTTACTTATCGTTGGCTAAATAGTGTCGATTTGAAAGCAGAACATACGCAATATAATGATATGACGGTCGATTACCAACATTACAGCTTTAACTTTGTTTATCGAGTTACGCAGCTTTGGGGCGATAAATTCGCCCCGTACTTCAGTTTGGGCTTAGGTTATCTTGATGCAAGTTCGAACCACGCGGAAGATTTCGAGGTGGAGGATAATGTTCACCCCAACATAGGCGTCGGCGTGAATGTATTGGACTTTGGTCAAATTAAGTCAGATCTACAATGGCATCATTTAGCAGGTGATGTTGATACCCTCGAACTCGTGTTTTCTTATTACTTCAAGTAATTCAACTAAGAACAGTGCTTTTAGCTGTTCTTAGCCATAGCTATCAGTTAGCACCTCTTCAGACATAATTTAAGGGTATTACGGTTGCTTCCTACGATGGTTTTGTATTGTCCATCAATTGGAAGCACCCTGTATCGGAGTTGATACTTTTGGTTTTTCATTGCTATTTTCATTCGAACTGACTGCATTTTCCACTTTATTCTCAAGATTATTTATCTCATGAATTTCGTAATTCTACACAGGCAATTTAGGTACTGCACTAAAGGTGAATCTAGCTAATTAATTAGATGTTTTTTAAGCGAAAACGCCAAAATTGAAGAGAGACACTACCGATTCAATTAAATGCAGCTATTCTCATTGTAACCATAAAGTAAATAGGCCTTAACAGTAGATGAATAAAGCACCTAGAACATTCCCTATTCACATCCACATTACCACTGTCATTATTGTGCTTGTTGTTGCGGCTTCTGGTGTTCAAATTTGGCTTGCCAATAAAGGACTAACAGACGTAATTTTTGAAACTAATAGGAATGTGTTCCAAAGGATCGCGGCTCAAACGCGCAGTCAAATGAATGCACACTATGGCGCTGCTTTTACCGCAATTGGTACTTTTTCAAAGGGAAAAATTGTTCAAGCTGAAACGATAGAAAATAGAAATGATTTTTTGCCCGAATTTACCCACCTGCTTACCGAATACACACATGTCACGTCGTACGCTATTTATTACCCGAATGAAGATGTTTTTTCCGTGACGAGGATAAACGACCTTGAGATGAGAGAGCGTATGGGGCTACAAAAAGATACTATTTTTGTGGTCACTCATCGAAGCTCAAACTTCGTTAGTATTAAAGGCTTAAACTCATCGTTAGTTTTCACTGAAAACATTGATACATCACACTCCTTGGCGTTTGATAAACAGCACCAATTTTACAACGCAGTGCAAGACAAAAATATAATTTCAGAACCAAGCCTACTCAGAGGCGTTAATGAGCCGGGGATAACTATTTATCGAGCAAGTAATAACGGAGCGGTTGTTGCCGCTGAAGTATTATTGGCTGGGTTGCGGGATTCGTTAACCGATACGTTAGCCAATGAATCCTCGATACGAGTGCTTTATGACGATTCAAAAACCGTTCTTGCATATAGCGAAACTTCTCGTTCTGAACCCTCATCGCGTATGTCATTATCAAGCTTTGAGAAGCTAGAGAACCCTTTAGTGCAATTCGCGATTGAGCAATATCGCCGTGATGGCAAGTTAGGGATATTTGAGTTTGAAAAAGAACGTTGGTTTGGTGAGATAATCACGCTAAAACCTCTAAAAAGTAACCATGTCCATTTGTTAATGGCAACAAAAGCTTCAGAATTATTTGACCAAGGTGGATTAATCAAACGCCAGACACTCTTTGGCTCGTTGTTGATTTTTGCTTTGATGTTACCTGTCATCTACTTAGTTTCCCGTTCAATTTCTAAACCTATAAAAATGGCGACGCAAAAAGCGAAAGAGATTCAGGGTTTTAATTTTTCTACTCCTATTAACTCCCAGAGTTACATAAAAGAAATCCAAGATCTCAACAACGCTCAAATCGCCACTCAAAACACAATTAGCCGATTCATTTCTTTAACGAATAACATTGCTCACGAAGAAAACCTAGAGGCACTGCTAGAACTTGTCTGTCGCGATACCATTAGTGCAGCAGAAGCCAATGGTGTGTTTCTCTATTTGTTAGACGCAGAGAACAAGTGCTTAGTACCCAAATACGTTTGGTGGGAAGGCGCAACAAAAGCCGATATAAATCGAGTATTAAATTCTAAGGTTCCCACCGCTGAGTCGGGCCAATTTATTCGGCAGATATTCATTGAAAAGAAATACCATATATTCCAAGCAAGCGAGCTCCCGAACTTAGAGGTTGATTGGAAGGATAACCAAACTAGTCAGGTGGTGATTATACCTTTGAAAGATCGCGAGGGGGTTGTGATTGGGTCCTTTGGTGTATTGTATGATGACGGTAAAGCCCAAGCTCAGTATGAGCGATTTGCTGATTATTTAGATTCGTTATTAGGTTTTTCATCCGTTGCAATAGAAACGAACACCATGATGGCTGCTCAGCAAGCTCTTCTTGACTCATTCATCAAAGTTATTGCAGGGTCATTAGATAAAAAATCGCCTTATACAGGTAACCATTGCCAACGTGTTCCAATATTAACCGAGTGGTTAACTCTCGCAGCTCAAGAATCTACATTACCGTCGTTTGCTCATTTTTCTCTTAACTCAAAAGAGTGGCAAGAGTTGAAAATGGCGAGTTGGCTGCATGATTGTGGAAAAATCACCACACCCGAATATGTGGTCGACAAAGCAACAAAGCTGGAAACAATTTATAACCGAATCCACGAAGTCAGAATGCGCTTCGAGGTTCTTAAGCGCGATGAAGAAATTACGAGCTTGAAGTCTTTGGTCCAAGCGTATCCAGTTGGATGGCGAGATCAATTAATGGAAAAATGTGAACAGTTGAATCAAGATTTTGAGTTTGTGGCTCAACTTAATTTGGGATCAGAGTTTGTCACACAAACTGACCTTGATAGATTAAATGAAATTGCATCACGAACGTGGACTCGAACCTTAAGTAAACAACTCGGTATCTCTTCAGAGGAAATGAATCAGTACACGGAAGAAGATGAATACCCAACTGAAGAAAAGTTGCTTAGCGACCAGCCCGAACATCTTATTGATTGGAATCACACAGACAAATTTGATGATAGATTCACAATGAAGCCGACTCAATATCAGGCTAACAAGGGAGAAGTCCACAACTTAGGTATACAGCGTGGCACATTAACAGAGGAAGAGCGGTTTATAATCAACGATCACATTGTTCAAACCATCCATATTTTGGAGTCACTGCCGTTCCCACGACATATGCGAAACGTAGCAAAAATTGCGGGAGGCCATCATGAGAAAATGAATGGTAAAGGTTATCCTATGGGTTTAACGGGATCAGAGATGTCGCTGACCACAAAAGTCATGGCCATCGCCGATATCTTTGAAGCATTGACCAGTTCTGATCGGCCTTATAAGAAAGCAAAAACGTTATCGGAGTCGATTAAGATAATGAGTTTTATGGTTAAAGATCAACATATTGACCCAGATTTGTTCGCTTTATTTTTAAGTTCAGGGGTTTATAGACGCTTTGCCAATGACTATTTACAGCCTGAGCAAATTGATGAAGTAAATATTAGTGATTATATAACGTGATATCGACGTTGCGAGCCTGTTCTCTTATTACGATATCAGGCTAGTTAGAATTTGTGATACTTTGCTGAGTGCCAGTTATTATCTAAGGGGCTCTTCAACGAGTATACGTGTTGAGATAGCAACGACTATATTATAGATGCTGATTTTGAGCACCTAAAAGTACGTTTACAGGAAATCACCTAATCCAATAAATGCTAATTCTGATCTGCTCCAATCAGACTGGACACTTAACTAAGCGACTTTCCCATACCTGACGTTATCTGTATTTCCTTAATTTAAATAATTGCTCTAAGTAACTTTTGTCCAAAGACGTGCTGACGCCGATCTCGGCAAACACGTCTTTGCCCCCAAACAATTCAGAGCAAAAGATCTTGCTCACTTCGAACCTAGTAATTTCCCCTATCAAAAGTTATCCGAAGGAGTTTGGGCAACAGCATTTTTCTGAAAACATAAGACATCATACAATCTAGTCTCTGTTAACTTTCATTAACCTATTGATTCACGTTGATGTGGTATTAGAAAAGTTACATGATAAGAATATGAAAGGCGGCTAAAAGCCGCATAGAAAGCGTTATGTTTCACTTACGACTAATGTTTATTAAAGGGGTCTAAGTTATTAATATTAGGTATGTTATTGCATTTATTTCTAACGTAATTGCTATCGTGATTTCAGCTTACTGGTGCTTCGAAATGAACAGTGTGTCGGATTCTGTTCACTATGAATCCGTCCTGAGTACTGTCACTCTTTTAATAACTTTTGCAGGGCTTAATTTTATAAATGATAGACTTGGAAAGCCAACGGTTAAGCTAGCATTGAGAAATATATTAGTTTGTTCAACTTATGAACCGACAGTTAAAGCAGTCGCTTTGGATATTGTAAACCATTCAATAGTTAAAGTTTTTATAGGTCACATTCAGATAGAGTACTACCGAGGCAAAGAAAAAGTATTAGCTAATATGCTTGTTGATGGCAGTAGTGGTCAGGCATTCGTTCGGCGACCTTTAGAGCCCGGTGAAAAGTTCA
>LLEJ01000051.1_pt1 | contig 15813 bp, 13 predicted proteins | sample 595831 | NCBI WGS metagenome assembly LLEJ01 (sample SAMN02919310, study PRJNA255460) | bioreactor metagenome | biome: chemostat; feature: culture 2011_10.1; material: sediment; isolation source: day101 10degC chemostat 2011 inoculated with Wadden Sea sediment taken from... | place: Germany: Bremen... | reverse complement strand
ACCTATCGCAAGCAACTCCTCAAGCATGATCGTCACTTTCTGACCATTTGGCGTCCCCATAGAATACAGCTGTATTGGATGTTCACCGATAGGAAGCGGTTTATCATGCGTAGCCCCTGACACAGGACGGTTGATACTGGCCCATGTTCCACCACTTTCCGTGCTGTCAGACCAGACTTTTGGTGGTATATATTCATTTCCCATAATGTGCCCCTATCGTATCGTTGAATTTATTTTGACGAATGAATCGCCATTGAGTGATAAAAATGTAGCCTGTTAGCGACATTTATTCAAGACTTATTTGAACGATTGTTCATTTTAAATCAAGCTAGCATCTCTTATTTATTCCTACAGAAAGATAAGCGATTAAAAGCATAGAGAAGAAAGAGAGTTTTATAGCATCAATGGTTGATCTGATGAATATATTTCATCAACTCCATTCGGGTTTCGTCGCTCACTTGGCTATGCCAAAAGCCACCAAGATAAGCGAGTAACGGAATGCCAAACATCAAGAGTAAAAGAAGAATCAAAACCCCGCGTGAGGTAACATTCTTGCCTGTTGGTAGCCTTACTCCCAACGCCTTTTTCTGAGGGCAAGCGCTGACACAACGCATGCAAGCCTGACACTCATCAGTGCGAACGGTTTCTACAGTATGAACCTTAATTCTTGCCGGACAGGCTCGTGTGCACTTATCACAGTCCATCCCTTTGGTCTCATTTAAACAATGCGCTGTATCCCTTCTTACTTTGAGTGGACTAAAGAAACTCAATAAACCTAACACCGCTCCATACGGACATAAATATCGACAAAAGGCTCTGTCTTGCCACGCAACTAAGGCCAAAACTAAACCAATCAATATCCCTTCAATCAGGCTCGGTGTGATAAAAAACATGCCCATTTTGAGATCGGCTATTTTTTGATAGTAGCCATTGAGATAATGAGGCAGAGCATTGCTTGGCATAGCGAGAACTACGATATAAAGCAACCCAACAAGCAGCAAGTATTTCACCATTCTTAGTGGCCAGTCGACCCAACTTGGTGGCAAAAATTTACCCTTAATGAAGCGAGTACGCAGTTGATATAGATAGGTGCCTGCATGACCAAGTGGACAGATCCACCCGCAAAAAGCGCGCTTACACAACACGCCACTAAGCAATACGGTAAATAACATTACCGCTGCGGCTGGATGATTTTGGTCCCACAGACCTAGCATGATGATGGCTTTTAACTCAAGGCCACCTGCAATGGGTAAAAAAGCATCCACCACATCAGGTCGAGTCAAACCAACAGTGACACCATTACCTAACAGCGCGTAATAAACCACATACTGAATTCCAACCAACAACATAGACAGAGACATGAGATGTTGTATCCAATCTCTTAAGGTATTTTCACGGGTCTCACCACGTGCTAATTCTGGTTGAAATCGATGTAATGCTATCACCGAAACAAGCCCGATAGCCGCGCCCAACATTAATGGCCAATAAAGCGTCGCGGCCAGAGCACCAAATAGCATAAAAATTGTGAGGATCATGCCCCACGTCTGCTTACTCCAGTACAGTAAATTTAAACAAAAAATCAAACCGCTCATTAAGATAACGGATTCTAAAATAGACATAATTCAACTCGTACGAGATACAACATCGTATGTAGATGTTTCGGTAATTCCGACTAGGATACTTATAAACAGTCGTCTCGAACAGAAAGGAATGGTCGCTGAAGCCAATTCCGTGAGCACCTTCGTTATTAGTTTATTCTTCATTTGACAGCGGTCGAAAATTGCCGAGAATTTTGAGACAACAAGAAAGAGTAGTATTTATTTCAAGTTCTTGTTTCAATACCTTCATTCAATTCCTATCTTCATTACTTTTACCTTAACGTGGATATTCATTAATGTCACAACACAGTATCAAATTTATTGCCGCCGATATGGACGGTACTTTACTCAACGAAATGGGTAAACTAGATCCGAAATTTTTCGATATTTATCAAAAATTAACGGAAAAAGGCATTATCTTCGCAGCCGCTTCAGGACGCCAATACTACAGCTTGATAGAGACCTTCTCCCCCGCAGATCATGACATGATGTTTATTGCAGAGAATGGAACCTTAGTGATGCATCGCGGCGAGGAGCTTTATAGCTGCACCATCGGCAAGTCTTCGGTAAAAAAGATTATCAATCAAGCACGCTCAATTGAAGATACGCATGTCGTATTGTGTGGTAAGAAATCAGCTTACATCGAGACCACATCGCCACAGGCCGTCAAAGAAATACAGAAATACTATCATCGCTGTGAGTTTGTTGACGATTTGCTCTCAGTTGAAGACGAATTCATTAAAGTCGCCATCTGCCACTTCGACGGGTCGGAAGAACACCTCTATCCGATAATTAACAGCAAATTCGGGCATGACCATAAAGTGGTTGTTAGTGCAAAAGTCTGGCTTGATGTCATGAATGCCGTTGCGTCGAAAGGAGCCGCAATTGAACATCTCCAAAATACGCTTGGTTTTAGCTTTGAAGAAACGATGAGTTTCGGCGATTACTTTAACGACGTTGAGATGCTTCAAGCAAGTTACCACTCTTATGCGATGGAAAATGCACATGAGAAAGTGAAGCAGTATGCCCGCTACCGTGCTCCGAGCAACCAAGAATCTGGAGTTTTAACCGTGATTAACGAATACCTACAAGGGTGATAATAACACGGGCCTAAGCATAACCAATTAAGCGAAAGTCTATTGTTCCTAAAGACTGGCTTAATTGGTTAGTTTATAAATCAGCTGTTCGGCGTCTAATTTTGAAAGCGGCTTAGCGTAGTAATAGCCTTGTGCATAACCACAATCGAGCTTCTTCAAAAGGTCATTTTGCGTTTTTTCTTCTACGCCTTCGGCCAAAATTTCCACATCAAGTACCTGACTCATTTTGATGATTTGTTTGACAAATTCTCTATCAACTTCTGTATTGCAGACATTCTGAATTAATGAACGGTCCAATTTAAGTTTGTCTAACGACTGATGAAACTCTCGTATCATACTTAAAGACGAATACCCTGCACCAAAGTCATCGATAGCGATACTGATTCCTAAGGCTTTAACGCGGACAATATTATCATTTAAGGACACCAGATTTTTAGCCGATGCCGTTTCTGTGATCTCAAGTTCTACCAACTCGGTGGGACATTGTGTTTGGTCTATAATTATTTTCAATCTGTCCACGAATGTTGTCATTTCGAGTGTTTTAAACGAGATATTAATGGCTATTTTAGGTGGCTGCAGTCCTTGCTCTTTCCAAGAAGTTATCTGAGAACAGACCTTTTTGAAAACCCATAGATCAAAGTCAAAGTGCAATCCTATCTCTTCAGCAATCGTGACAAAAATATCTGGTGCAATATTTCCAAGTACATCATGTCGCCAACGTGATAGCGCTTCAAAACCGATAAGCTTCTCAGACGCTATCTCATACTGAGGTTGATAATGTATCTCTATTTTATCGTTTTCTATTGCACTTGGCAGAGCATCAATAATGAGCTTATGAGAAAGTATATCGCCCAAGGTTTGGGACGTGGAAAACTGGTATTTTGATTCGCTATATTTTTTGGCTTCTAGCATAGCGGTTTCAGCGGCAATCTCTACGGCGTGAAAGCTATTATAACGAACACTATGCTCACTCACACCAATACTGAAAGACTTGCTAACCTCGATGCCTCTTAGCAGCGTCAGTGGTTTATCAGCCAACCGACAAAGCCTTTCACAAATAGAGGTAAGGCGGGCATTAAACGCATCATTAGACAGCTCATCTCGATTTTCTACTAATATTCCAAACTTGGCATTATTGAAACGGGCAACGAGATTGTCGCTTTCAACAACCTCTTGGATTCTCTTGGCAAGCACCAAGAGATAGTCGTCACCAATGTCAAAACCGTAGCGAAAGTTAATGGTAGAGAAGTTATCCACATTCAAAAATATGAGCGCAAAGTTACTTTTTTTGAAATCTTGGTTCGTCAGTAAATGCTCTGATCGAGAAGCAATTGCCCAGCCATTTGATAGACCAGTGACAGGGTCGACAGATCTATTTTGAAGTATACGAAAAGAGACTCTATACGAGTCGCCCACGCCTTCACAAACTTTGCAATGTAACTGGACAGGTATAGGATAAAAATAGGTATTTTTTACTGTTGCGGACACCAATAAGCCGTCTTCGTTTAGGCTTGCACTGGCTAAAAGTTGGCCTACAGAGCTAAATTGTTGGGCACTTTGATCGGTCAATGTGATGATATCTTGAAGCTCAGTTCCAGCGATATCTAACTCGCTATGACCAACTTGTTCTGTGAATACATCATTGCACGAAGCAACCAGACCTTGCTTTACCACCAAAATAGGCAGCAGCATGTGTTCTATATCGTTCATTCACGCCTTCTGAGTTTTATAAGGAGAGGCTTTATTTGTCTACCACCATAGAATGGTTTGGAGGTATTTGACATATTATTCTACTGCCATTATTTGCAGTTCTACTCTCTACCTATTTAAAACTAAGACAAACTCTTCAATTGTTCAATTTAAATTTTTATTTTGGGCGGTGAGTTCTCTGATTTTGTTCATTATTGTACGTTGATTAGAGAATCAAAGCGTCGATGGTTTTTATCTTTATATTACAATGTATTAATACAACACCCTTTGTAGGTGCTACTATATGCGGGATATTATCACTGAACGTCCATTTTCAACTCCAACAACATTGACCTATTTTCAAAAATTATGAATAGTAAACGCAAAGCATCAAAGACAAACTGGCGACGCTTAGGCGAAGCGCCAGACTATCGATTTTCTTTGGCAAATGAACGCACCTACCTAGCTTGGATAAGAACCGCACTCGCGCTTTTGGCTGGTGCGATAGCGATAGACCAACTCACACCTGAATTAGCAAACCCTTCCGTACGTATTTTGCTGTCGATATTTCTGTGCCTATGTTCTGGTTTACTTGCGGTATTTGCTTACAAAAGGTGGTCTTCAAATGAGAAAGCCATGCGCAATAAAAGTGCATTGCCCTACACTGGTTTTTTAAAGCTTATTAGCGCAGTAATGTTATTTCTCACAGTAACTATTGTGTTAACTATCGCAATATGAAAAACAACGAGAGAGATCCCGGCCTGCAACCTGAACGGACCTCGATGTCATGGTTGCGTACTCATATGTTGATGTTTGGTCTCGGGGCATTATTGACCCGAGTGGGTAAACATGGCGATAACCTACTGCTAATGGTGAACGGTTTTATACTGCTCGCGTTTGCTTTTATCGGTCTTTATTATAGCCGTAAACGATTTACCCAATTGCTCCGATATGATGAAGCCGTTGAAGACAGAGAGATTAGAGCGAAGAAGATATTGAGTGCTGTGATTGCTGTGTCTGCATTAATTTATACCGCCTCTATCCTGTTTAGATATTTCTATTAACCATGTTATCTATAGTATGTACCTCTATCCTATTTCGACCTTTTCTTTTCGCTTCGTAAAGTGCTTTGTCCGCGTCTGCAATTAAATGGTCTATTGTCATCCCTTCTTGATACTCCGCAATCCCAGCACTAATAGTGACATTGACTCTGTCAAGACAAGGGTTGTTCTGCTTTTCAAAAAGAGTACCTTACGGAAGTAACCTAATTAGAAATGCGTACTTTTCACCAAGCCCATTGAAGACTAAACAAAGAAGAAGTTAAGTACACCAGTTCGATTTATTGGTCTTTAATAACACCCATATTCTTTTTAATAACCTTAGATTTAATATAGATCTTATCGACTGTCCGCGGTATCATGAACGGTCGTTCATGTCTTTGGAGTGAGGTTTTATATCATGAGTAAGTACGCTAAGTTCAATAGAGAAGATGTCATAGATAAAGCAACCAATCTGTATTGGGAAAAAGGCTTTCATGGTACCTCAATGCGAAACCTCCAGGATGTTGTTGACCTCCGTCCCGGCAGTATCTACGCAAGTTTTGGAAGCAAAGAGAACTTATTTAAAGAGGCTATTCAACACTATGCCGATGTCAGTGGTACTCAACTGCAGCAATGTTTAGAAGAATTCGACTCACCACTCGAAGCACTTAAACATTTTGTTAGAAATATCGTTATCGGATGTCAAAGCACCGCACCAAGCGGCATGTGTATGCTCGTAAAAACAATCGCAGAGCTCACCGACGAACACGAAGATTTATTAAACCAAGCCAAAGAGAAAATGGCCGCCGTTGAATCTAAATTTACTGACATCATCCAAAGTGCAATAGACAAAGGTGAGCTTGATAAATCAAATGACCCTGCGAAACTCGCTCGTTACGTACAGGTACAGATCATAGGATTAAGAACCTATGTTCGTGCCAGTAACAACTTAGCAGCCGGCGATGAAATGATAGATGATCTGTTTAACAACGGGCCATTTAGTCAATCTTGCTCTTAAACACCATTGTTATTAACTGAGACATTAGCAAAGAAGAATACGATGTTATTTGGTGCGTAGAACTTGAAAGTATGAGTATTCTTAACTACTAAATAAAAAAGAACCGACTAATACTACTCCTTTAAAGTGGCAGTATAAGTCGGCTTGATTACGTCAATGTTCTTCCCTAAACGCCAAATTAGTTATGTATTTCTTACACCTTAAACTGAGAAAGTACTTGGTTTACTTCCACACCCAGTTTATTAAGATCTTCCGCAGAGTCAGTCGTTGCCGCCGAATACTCTAGTGTTTTACAAGAGATATCAGACATCATATTGACGCTAATACTAACCTCATCTGCTGCCACTGCCTGCTGGCCTGCTGCACTAGAAATTAACCCTATCGAGTCATTAAGCTCAGCAATATATCCATCAATTGAAATAAGCGCCTCTTCAGCTGACTGAACCCGCACCATCGTATCGTCAGAATCCGAACAGCACTTTGTCATTGCACTATTTGCCGTTTCAGATCGCTGTTGTAAACTGGCAATAATTTCTTGAATCTCCGCGGTAGACTCTTGAGTTCTTGATGCTAGCGATCTGACTTCATCGGCAACAACAGCAAAACCTCTTCCTTGTTCTCCCGCCCTTGCCGCTTCAATGGCTGCATTCAACGCCAGTAGGTTGGTTTGATCGGCAATACTACGAATAACTTCAAGCACAGACCCAATTTTTTCACTATCTGAGCGTACATCTTCTACTGTTTTACTCGCATCACGAAGCTGCTTAGACAAGACTTTCATTGAGTTTGCGGCGTCCAGAACAATTTTTGCTCCGTTGTTTGCTGTATCGGCAGTTGACTGAGACAAGTTAGCTACTTGGTCAGCACTGTAACTTACCTCTTTGGCACTAGCCGACATTTCTGTCATTGCAGAAGCCGCTAAATGAGCTTGTGACTGCTGTTCTCGGATCTCTTCCAACGTGTTAACTGCGTTATTGCTTAATGCCTGCGACGAGTGGTGCATACTAACCGAGGCTGTATTTAACCGGGTAATTGAATGTTGAAGTTTCTCTACAAATACATTAAATGAACGACTTAATACACCAAGCTCATCAGATCGAGTTTCATCTAAACGTTTAGTCAAATCCCCCTCACCTACTGCAATGTCATCCATAGCATTGACGACCTGGCTTAATGGTTTCGTTAACAACCTATTGATAAGCCAAATTATTATTGAGCAAGCCAAAGTTAATATAATCACTAGGGTTCCAATCGAATACATCAACGTTTCTTGAACCGGATCAGTAATCGTATTTTTTGGCACCATAAATCCCAGGTTCCATTCAAGTTCTATCGTCGAATCGGATAATGATTCTACCAAAACAATATAATCTTGATTTTTGTAAACAACGGTAGCGACACTTTCGCCGTTGGTTCCTACCTGCTTTAACAGACGAGAAAAACCTTCGGAATTTGGTACTAACCGATCAACTTGATCAAGCGTAGGCAATTTACTCATATCCAGATTTTTACTCGAATCGGGAAATGAAATAATTTGCCCATCATCTGTGAACAAAAAGCCATAACCTAATTGGTTATATTTCATTTTGTCAATCAGGTCTTTTTTAATTGATGAGCCTAAAATATCAATACCGAGTACGCCAATCAATTTGTCGTCTGACGTTTTAACAACCGTCTTAATTGACGTTACAATACTGCCATCATTTGCATCAATTTCGGGTCTAGTAATAAATAATCTATCTTTATTTAGTGCCTCAAACCACCACGGCCGCTTACTTGTATAATAACTGGCGTCATTATATCGTCCATTAAGATCAAAATATTCAAACGTATTTGCCGGGGCAAAGAAAACGGATTTGATCATAGAATCATGAGCAGAGATGGCTTTAAATTGATCAATAATACTATTGTAGATTGGATCACCATCAATATTAGCACCACGTACAGAGTAGTCGGCAAACCAGTTGGTTATAAACGGTGAAGCCTGTAAAGAGGTAACGACTCGTGAACGCTCTCTAAAAAACTCATGGATACCACTTGAAGTTTGGTCAGTGATTAATCTTATTTCTTGTAATACTTCAGTTTCAATCTGCTCCGCACGCTTACTTGTCCATATATACGACGTTACAATTGAAATTCCAACAAGTAACCCTAACACTGACAGTGTTACTTTTTTTGCGATTGAGCTCATTATCATTATCTGCTTTTAGTGTAAAAATCAGACCTATTAAACTGCTAGGTTGATATTATTCCAGTTTATTGAGCTTTATATTATAACTATTACAGAAGAATACATGAAGGCAAATAAATGATTTAGGTAGTATTAACAAAAGATTGCATACTGATCTGACCAGTAATGTGACCAAAAGCATATTAACCGATGTGAGTCACGACTCCACATCGCTCAAGTATGAAAATACAATGACATAAATTGAAAAATAAGAACCTATCCCTATAGTAATGCCATTCACTTAAGAAAAAGTATTCGTCGTCATTCCCGTGAAAACGGGAATCTGGGTGGGTTTAGATCCCCACTTTCGTGAGGATGACGGAGTTTGATGCCTTAAGTTAACAGCATTACTCACCCTAAAGACCACATTTACATGACCTATTTAAGAGTAGATTGCGTTAAGCGGATACTCACCAAGCTCGCAACCATAATAGCCAGATAGAAGCTGCCAACAATCGATTCCAAAAACACAAAGAACTGGGCAATGGGCAAGCTTGGCGAAATGTCGCCATACCCGACGGTCGTTAAAGTAATAAAACTGAAATAGAGGGCGTTAAACAGGTTATTTAGCCAAGGTTTTACCTCTATGCCATTAAATGCCATGGGAAACATTTCAATAACCAGCAGGTATAACATCGCCCAAGCCAGTCCTATCAAAAAATAAATGCAGATTGAGCCAACAATATGATTCTTTGTTACTACCTTTGCCAACATCACTTGTTTTAATGCTGAATGGATATGCGAACATAAAAAGACCAAAACCGCCGCCAACGTTACATAAGACATGTCGTAATCATCAAAGAACGAGAACATGCCTGATACCGTCGCCGTGACTAATAAAAATCCATACCAAATTCGATATATTGATTTCCTACGATCGATACCAGCAATCGACACCGCCAATGTAACAATTATCAGTCCCAACACGGTTTTTTGTCCTTCAGGATGAAACTGCTGCATTACCGCACAACCAAAAAACAGCACCAACAAGGCAAAAAAAAGGAAATAGAAATTGTCGTCTTTTGAGACTCCTTTCATCTATTTTACCTCTTCCGACTCTGTAGATAACCATGCAACAAACAGTTGGTAGGTCAGGCTTAATACGACAGCCCCAACAAATAATCCAACAATACCGGACATTGCCATACCACCTAATGCGCCGAGTAAAATAACCAACATAGGGATATCGGAACCACGGCTCAATAACATAGGTTTTAAAATAGCGTCGCTACCACTAATTAAAATACACCAAACGAGAAACAGACTTGCTGTTAATGTCGAATCGCCGCTAAACATATAGATGATGGCAGGAAGCAACGCCAAAATTGGCGGTAATTGAATAATGGCGACCAACAATACTGCCAGTGCCCAAAAGGCCGCAGCAGGCACGCCAGCAACCACCAAACCGATGCCAGCAAATACTGACTGTATGATAGCAACACCGATAACCCCCTGTACCACACTGCGTACCGTCGATTTTGAAAGTTGGACTAACGCCTCTCCTTTGTCACCGGTTAAACGCTCAGCAAGTTTAGTGATACCAATTAAGCACTTATCAGCATTAGACATAAACGCGCCAGCAATCATAGTTGAAATAATAAACTGCACGAATCCTCCACCAAGAGAGCCGACTATCGAGGCTGCTTGACTGGCAAAATCTTTGATTTCTTCAGCATATTTGGTAAACACACCCTCGATATTCGACGATGTGTACGACATTGCCGCGTATAGTTTTTCCCCCACCAAAGGAATATCCTGAATAGAAGGTTTAGGTTTGGGTAAGACTAACGACCCATCCTGTATTCCAGAGAAGAGCTCCGACGCACTCGTGTATAACCCTGAGGAAAGAGCAACAAGTGGTATCAAAAGTAATACAACACCAATAAGGCTTAGTAAACCACTCGCCTTACCTTTCGACAAACCCGTCTTGTTATGGATGGTCACTGCAACGGGATACAACGCCGTCGCAATAATTCCTCCCCAAACCAATAACATGATAAAGGGGCGTAGTATCGAAAAACACCAATAGATTAGCAAAGCAACAGCCGCAATCTTGATTGCTGCATCAATAGCTTGGTGGGAGAAATCCGTTTTGAGCTTCATGTAACATCCTTGTGTATAAATCGCCCTGACAAATTCTGTGATCGAGTTAAACGGAATATCTCCGATAGATCAAATAAGAGTCAGGACCACCTTTAAATAACGATAATCCTTACCGACTGAAATGATAAGCCAGTTAGGTGGCAAACTAAAGACTTAATGAACATTTATGCATATCAAAATATAGGTGGCTTTTTTATCATACTGCCCGACCAAACTTGAGAAAATATCGACCTAAATAACTCTTTTACATGTTAAATTTTTTATTTTATGGATTCTTATACTACGCTAGTTTAGGTATCGATCTGAATAACTCAATATTTAACAAGGATGTACCAAATGGCATCAATATCTAAATTTACCGCGAGTATGTTCGTTCTTTTTCTCTTAGTCATTCGGCTCTTGCTGATGAAATGGGTGCCAGCAGTTCTGGTTGGGAACACAGTATAGAAATCTATGCTCAAGCACTTAATATCCGAGGGGATAGCACCATTGGGAACGTATCTACCGATGTCGACGTTGACCCTGCTTTTATCGTCGATCATTTAGATATCGGTGCGATGCTTCGATTAGAGGGTATATATGATAATCGATGGGGCTATTACGTTGATTATAGTTTTATGAAGCTCAGTGGAAAATCAGATGCCATTTTAGGGAATGATCTGAGCTTGCTAAAAGGGGAACTTGAGATTAGACAGGGAGTATTAGAAGTAAAAGGCTTTAAACGGTATCAATATGACTTTGGCACCGTAGATTACATGGCTGGTTTTCGCTGGTGGGATAATGATATCAATACAAAAATATACACCAGTGGCGGACAGCTTAATGCGAATAAAAATTTAGATGCAGACTGGGTTGATTACTTAATTGGTGCTCGTTGGATAACAGACCTATCAGACCATTGGAAGTTTCATTTTGGTCTTGATGCTGGTTTGGGTAGCGATACGGATTTTACCAGCGCTATTCTTACCGGGGCACGTTATAAAATTAATAACTGGTCAGACTTAAATATCGCCTATAAATCCACCTGGGTTGATTATGATAACGGTGATGATTTTGCCTATGACACCGCAACTCAAGGGTTCTTAGTTGGTTGGGCGGCGCATTTTTAATCTTGGTCCTTAGGGGGTTAAATGCTGGACACGCTTGATTACTATGTACGGTTAACTTTGTTGAAGGTTTTCACATGAAGACATTATTTTTGTCACTGTCTATTGGCTCGATTTTAGCCAGTCTCAGTCCCTATTCGGCCCACGCGACGAGTTTTACAGATTCACTGGATGGCTATCTCGATATGGGGGAATACCTTGCTGAAAATGCCTATGGTTTCCTACCCGTCCCTATCATCATTACCGAACCCGCTATTGGATATGGTGCCGGGTTTATCGGCGTTTTTCTTCATGAATCCGATGACCAAAAAGAAAAACGAAAAGAACTGGCCGCGGAGTCTGTGGATGGCGGAGCACAATTATTAACACCTGCCATTTCCGCAGTTGGCGGATTTAAAACAGATAACGGCACATGGGTAGCATTTGCAGGGCATAGAAGGTCGTGGAATCAAGACCAAATTCGATATCAGGTTGGCACTGGTTACGGAGATATAAAGATGACCTTCTACAACCCAAATGGATCTAGAAACCTTGAACAAGATAGGAATAGGAACGGCGTCACATTGGGCATGGAAGGGGCGATGATTACTCAGCAGTTACAATTTAGGGTGAACGATACACCTCTTTTTTTGGGTGTAAGCCAACTATATGTCAGCCCAGAATTTAGCTTAGAAGGAAACAGTAAGGTCAATGAGCTTATTAGCCAGTGGGTAAATACAACACCAGAGGTATCAGGGTTTGGCTTGGTTGCCGAATACGACAGCAAAAACAGTTTTTTATACCCCACTGATGGTTACAACTACAAAGCAGAGTATACCTTATTTAGAAAATCTATTGGCAGCGACTACGATTATGATACGTTCAATATCAAAGGCCTAAACTATTGGCCAGTAGTACAAGACTGGACCTTCGCATTAAAAGCACAGTATAAATCACTTTCTAACGATGACACTTTTCTCCCTCCTCCTGCGTACCCAGACATAGAGATGCGCGGTATCGCGAGAAATCGCTATCAAGGCAACTACACAGCAAGCATTGAATCACAAGTCATGTGGCAGATAACCTCTCGTTGGGCAACCTCAGTATTTGGTGGACTCGGTTCTGCAACACAATCCGCCGGACAACTGTTCGATACAGAGAACCATTACTCATACGGTACTGGGATAAGGTATACGATTGCACGTCGCTATGGTTTACGTTCTGGGATAGATATCGCGTTTAGTGAAGAAGACACCGCTATCTATTTTCAGGTTGGAACTGGGTTGTAGCAGCGTTATGTTCTCGCTGTTATTACCACTCGTTACCATGCTCTAGGACCGTGGCAACAAGGGTTTTAAGTACAAATTCGATCACCATGGTTTACAAAACCTGTTTCCCATTAATCGATCAATAAACGGTCGTATAAAGAATGGAGTAATGGCGGATATTCGTGAGAATTACGAGTATCAGCCATTTGTAGTGCGGTAAATTAGCCCTATTAAGCGTGATTGTTCTCGGAGAAAAACTTAGACAAATTTCTGAACTCCGTTGGCGAGATATCCGTGTGTTTTTTAAAAAACTTGGCTAAATTCGTTGGTTCATTAAATCCAAGGCTAAACGCAATGTCAGAGATAGGGGTAGCGGTGTAACCAATCAATCGTTTCGCTTCAAGTACCAATCGAGCATCGATAACCTGCTTAGCCGACGCGCCTTTCACCTTTTGACAAACTGAATTGAGCCGTTTAACCGACATCCGCACGTCGTCTGTGTAATCACTTACATTGTGTCGATGATTAAAACCTTTCTCTACCGAATCACTGAATATTTGGAACGATCCAAACTCTTTACTGCAACACATCTCTTGTTGACAGTAGTTATGCCTAAAAAATATTTTATAAAGAATACTTTGTAGCAGGTTTCTTTGTAGTCTGGCACTCACTAGATCTTGACGCGCCTGACACTCTTCGTACAACATACTGAACTCGCGTCCTACCAAATCCAACACGTCATTCATGTTATCCACACTTCTGATCGCTTTAGTAATCGCAAAGTTTGCAGATAAATTATCAACCGGAAAGACTTCCGAATCCTGAAAAGTGACAACATACCCATCCCACTGAAAAAGGGAATCAAAATAATGGACCTGATGCGGGCTTAACACCAATAACGTACCCGGTCGACAATGGAAGAGTTTGTTATCAATATAATGGTAGCCATTGCCTTCCGTTATCAGAATCAACGCGTAAAACTCAACTCGATGAGGTTTCGCCAGTTCGTCCTTACCTCTACGAAAAATAAGGTTCTTTATGCTACCAACACTAATACCCATCAAGTAGCTATCGTTATCAAAGCAAATGTTTTCAATCATACTAGATTTCTATCTATGGTTAGCTCATCTATCTGGGTTTATAGGATAGCCAATTCTCACGTTGGCTAAAGGTCTATTTAGACCCTTGAAGGATACATTTCTGCCATTGCTAATGACCTTGATATCAATCAGGTTATTGAACTATTTTTAGAATAGAGAGGAAGGAAGAAGGGAAACCTTCCACAAGTTACATGCGGAAGGTTTAGTATGACGTTAAGCCGTCAGTTTTGCTTTTTCACTCAAAACTAAGAGAATCTTCAGCAAAATCGCGCCCCCAATGATAATTGCCGTCCCGACGAAACCAAGGAAATACCAACCAGCATTGCCTTCATTCTCACCAAGCAGCGTAAAGGCACCTGCGATGGTGAGGATAAGAGAAAACCACCAACCCATGACTAGTGTCCATTTCCAGCCATTCATACTAAGGCCATAATCTTGCGCCCATAGCTTAGCTGACTGATAGATAAACACCTGCACGGCGCCAAGTACCATCCAAAAAATTGGATCTAAAATCGTTGATTGTGGAAACATTAGAATCCCTCCCAGTTACCGTCATAATCCCAGTCTTTATCAATGCCTTTGAAGAACTCTTCCGAGCGCAACCATTCTGGAGGTTGGTGGTAGTTTGCTAATCGACCTCCATTATGTGGCGCGGCATACGACTCTGCATCGGGATAATAAAAAAAGTTGTGCTGCATCGCTAATAATGCTTTTCGTGTTATTCCTGTTGGGTCCCGGGGATCCGCTTCTTTAACCAAGGTGTGGATCCAGTTATTACGCCGCGTATACGGACAAACGGCAATACAGACCCGACACCCTTGTTGACCATTAGAAGGCAATGACGACCACATGCGATAACAGCTATCTTGGTTGAACTCGAAGATCTTGTAGCCCCGTTGTATTGTATCGGGTTCGTCCGCTAAACTAATGGACCCACTTGGACAAGATGTCGCACAGATTTTACATTCATTACAGAAGTCTCGAACACCGATATCAATAGGCTTATCATGCTCAAATTCTAGGTCCGTGACCACACATGCTAGACGAATATTGGGCCCCACTTCTGGCGTTATTAAGCAACCGTTTCGAGCCGACTCTCCAAGCCCTGCTTTTATGGCTAACGGCGGTAACGTCATTTCATAGTCCCCACCCGGAACCATGGCTCGCCCTGCCCAACCAAGACGATTTAAGAATACCTCTAATTTACCAGCGGCAAAACGCACTTCACTATAGGCTTCATAAGACGTACCGTAACCCGGTGCCGCGTACATGCCATCCCAGCTCATTGGGACGCCAAGAATGATGACCGACTTCCAATGATTCGGAATTTTGTCGCCCCAGTTTTCGCCATCATTTTCAACACCACGCATGATATTTTTAAAGATGAAATCCGGGTCAATGGCGGTGATACCAACGAAGCTGCATCCCATTTGATGAGCCACCTTTTTAATCAATTTACTTGCATGAGCTGGTGTCTTAAATTCACGCTTTTTAATTATTGGACGGTTTTCATTGACCTTATCTTCTTCAGTTGTCAAACCCGAGCTTTTTAAACCAACACGACCTGCGGATGGATCACCATATT
>LLEJ01000050.1_pt1 | contig 15817 bp, 10 predicted proteins | sample 595831 | NCBI WGS metagenome assembly LLEJ01 (sample SAMN02919310, study PRJNA255460) | bioreactor metagenome | biome: chemostat; feature: culture 2011_10.1; material: sediment; isolation source: day101 10degC chemostat 2011 inoculated with Wadden Sea sediment taken from... | place: Germany: Bremen... | reverse complement strand
CGCGTTGTACGCTATAGCACATTACCTAGTAACGAAAGGTATTGGACTTAGATCTTAGGGTATCGGTTACGTATTGGATATAAAAATAGCTATCAGTGACTGCTGATAGCTATTTTTAATTAACGATATTGGTAATAGAAACGACGAAATCAAATACAGTTTGAACGCATCATTGGTATTACTCTTGCTCTTTTTCTTCCGCAACTAACTCAAGTACCTGGTTATCAATTAATCTTGCTTTACCTAAGAAAGCAGATATCAATATAACGGCTTGAGATGTCTCTTCACCAATAATCAAAAGCGATTTCGCATCACGAATGAATATTTCATCTGGGCGTAGACCAGCGGCTCTTAGTTGGTCTTCTGCATCTTCAATGACTGAGTCGTAATCGTTTCTGCCTCCTCGAATTTGGCTGCTTATCCAACGCATTGTTCTTGCTAATACGGGAGCACGCTGACGTTCATCCATAGTGAGAAGTGCGTTGCGAGAACTCATCGCTAATCCATCTAATTCTCTAACGGTTTGCACACCTATAATCTCGGTGCCCAAGCAAAGGTCTTCGGTCATTTGTTTAATAACAGCAAGCTGTTGGAAATCTTTTTCACCAAAACAGGCAAAATCGGGTCTAACGATATTAAATAACTTGGTGACTATCGTGGCCACACCGCGGAAGTGACCGGGACGAGAAACACCTTCAAGCATATGTGATAACTTAGGTACTTCGACAAAGGTTTGTTTATCTAAGCCCTCTGGATACATCACTTCAGGGGCTGGTGTAAACACGAGTTCGACACCCTCGCCATTCAGTTTACTTAAGTCCTTGTCCAAGGTGCGAGGATAATTATTTAGATCATCTGCTCGTTCAAACTGCATTGGGTTAACAAAAATGCTCACCACAACAACATCAGCATATTCCTTTGCTTTACGTACTAGAGTTAAGTGCCCTTCATGAAGGTTGCCCATTGTAGGGACAAAGGCAATGGTTCTACCATCACGTTTCAGAAGAGTAATTTGCTCTCGAAGAGAGGAAATATCTGAGATAGTTTGCATTATATTATTCCTCAAGCGATGGTGTGGTCAGAACCAGGGAAAGTACCATCTTGTACTTCTGAGATATAGAGAGACACCGCCTTACGGATGTCTCCTGTTTTAGCTAAGAAGTTTTTAGAGAACTTAGGCATATAATTAGCGGATATGCCGAACATATCGTGCATTACCAAAATTTGACCATCGGTATCGCTTCCCGCGCCAATGCCAATAACAGGCACGTCAACGGCTTGGGTAATTCTTTTTGCTAGTTCGGCAGGTACACATTCTAAAAGAACAATTTGAGCGCCGGCTTCTTGCATTGAAATAGCATCACGAACCATTTGGTCCGCCTTTTTTTGATCTCTACCTTGAACTTTATAGCCACCAAAAATATTGACAGATTGAGGTGTTAGCCCTAAATGAGCGCATACAGGAACGGCACGGTCAGTTAAAAACTTAACCGTGTCAACTAACCAGTCGCCACCCTCTAACTTAACCATGTTAGCACCCGCTTGCATTAGTTTTGCAGCATTTTGGCCCGCTTGTTCAGGCGTTGCATAACTCATAAATGGCATGTCGGTCATCAGTAGGCTGTTTGGGCTTCCCGCACGCACACTACGGGTATGATAAGCCATATCATCGATGGTGACAGGTAAGGTATTATCTTGCCCTTGGAGTACCATCCCCAAAGAGTCACCAACAAGCAGTACTGGCATTTCTTGTTGTTCAAAAAGTTGAGAAAAGCTTGCATCATATGCCGTTGATGAAGCAAATTTACGACCCTCTCTTTTCCAAGTGATCAGATCGTTAATAGTGAGTTTTTTTCATGTGTAATCCTTTTCAGATGGAATGGACTATTATTGCCAAACATTTAGGCCACTTTTATCTACTTGAAGTAGTAGGTTCGATAGCTCGGTTCCATCTGGAAGCTTCAAATTTGGTGCGATTTCTGCGAGCGGATAGAGAACAAATGCTCTCTCTTTCATTCCATAATGAGGAACGGTAAGGCGCTCGGAATTTATCGTTGAGTTGCCATAAAGTAGAATGTCTAAATCTAAGGTACGAGATCCCCAGCGTTCATCTTTACGCACGCGACCATGCTCTAGTTCAATCGCTTGTGTTGCGTTGAGTAGCTCTATGGGCGTCAACTCTGTTGTTATCCCCGCAACAGCATTAATATAGTCAGGCTGATTTTGTGGTCCCATAGGAGCACTATTATACAGTGATGATGCCAGTATAAATTGGGTCTTTGGCAAATTTTTCAATGCTTCTATTGCATTTTTTGTTTGATTGGCAGGATCATTTAGATTGCTGCCAATCGCAATATAGACCGTTATCATTACTCTGGTTTACTTTTCTTGTTGCGATAGTTCTTACGGCGACGAAAGCTTGGTTTGTCGTCTCCTAAATCGTTACTCATTGTCTGGCGTGTATTCCGTCCTGAGTTTTGGTAGGTCTGCCACCATTTAGCGAGTTCTTTTGCCTCACCCTGCTCGACTTCACCACGCATCTCTAAAAAGTCAAACCCTGCACGGAACTTGTTAAGTTCCATAAGGCGTGTTGCTCTCTTGCCGCTTCTTCTTGGTAGTCTTAGTTGAAGCTGCCAAATTTCTCTGATAGTTGCGGTATGCCTTCTTGGTATCGCAATACTTTTTACTTGTTGATCCAATACAACATTGCTTGCTTCCATGATGGCATCGTAATACGCGAGGCCTTTTTCTTCCATCATTTGGCGTGCGACTCGGTTAAGTGGATACCAAAGTAGGGCTGCAAACATAAAGGCAGGATTAATTCGTTTACCTTCATTGATTCGCTTGTCTGTCGAGTCTAGAACAAGTTCAATCATGTGCTCAGTTTCAGAGTCACCTTCGTCAGTAAATTCTTCTGCAACAAGTGGAAAGAGCGCTTTAAAGAGGTCGTAATCTCTCATTAATAAATAGGTTTCAAAACCTTGCCCAGATTGAAGGAGCTTGAGTGATTCTTCAAAAAGACGAGCAGATGGAATGTCTTCGAGTAAATAGGCTAGATCGAGGATAGGATCTGCGGTTGTCTCGCAAATATCCATATCTAACTTGGCAGCGAAACGTACTGCTCTCAGCATTCGAACGGGATCTTCACGGTATCGAGTTTCAGGATCGCCTATAAGACGGATCAATCCATCATCGAGATCTTCTTTACCGCCGGCGAAATCTTGAATACTGAAGTCGGCAATACTGTAATACATGGCATTGACTGTAAAATCTCGACGCTCAGCATCTTCTTCAATAGTCCCGTATACATTATCACGGAGTAACATGCCCTCGTCAGATTGTGCGGATACATTTTTTGCTGGCTCTTGATGATGCCCACGAAATGTTGCGACTTCGATAATCTCGCGGCCAAACATAATATGAGCTAGGCGAAATCTTCGACCAATCAGGCGGCAGTTTTTAAATAATGCGCGAATCTCTTCTGGAGTGGCATTTGTGGCAATGTCAAAGTCTTTTGGTTTATGACCTAAAAGTAAATCTCTTACACCACCACCAACTAAGAATGCATCAAATCCGGCATTGTTAAGGCGATAGAGCACCTTTAATGCACTGTCACTAATGTCTTTACGGGAAACTCCGTGCTCATTTCGATTGATAATGTTCAGCTTGATTTCTCCAATATATTAATTGTTAGTTGGATGGTTTTGTCTGCCAATAGTTATATATTTCATTGTTTGCCAGTTGGCATTCATAGTCAAATTAAGCAATTCTAATTTGAATTTCATGTGCTAATGCCAAAAACGGTGCTAATAATAGCCTACGGAGCACCATTTGAGAATGGTGTTGTGATCTTGGTTTCCGGTGGCAGTTCGTTAATTGACCAGTTTGAGCATCCCCATGTCAAAATATCATCCAATGTTGCCTCTTGAACCTCTTGAGGAATAACAAAACCTAAAAATTGCATTGCCTGAATAAGAGTAGGCGTTGGTTGTTGCAAATTAATGGCTTTCGCATGATTTTGTTTGGACAGTTTATGCCCAAATTCATCAATCGCCAATGGTAGATGAAAATAACTAATTGGCGTCGTGTTTAGAAGCCGATAAAGGCCAATTTGGCGTCCCGTTGGTTCGATGAGGTCTGAACCTCTAACTACTTCGGTAATACCTTGTTCTATGTCATCGAGCACAACCGCTAAATTATATGCAAATAATCCGTCTCGACGTTTGATTATGAAGTCTTCAGAAGCTAACGCATCAGGGATATTTATCTTACCTCGAACAGAATCGACAAAATACGTTATTGGGTCATCCACTCGTATTCGTATAGCGCACTCTTTCTGGGTGGTTATTTTCCTATCCCGGCAGGTTCCAAGATAAAAACCACCTTGAGCTTTAATTTGTTTCCTACTGCATTGGCAATAATAGGCCTGCCCAGTGACTAACCATTCATCAATCTTTTGTTGATATGCGTTGTGACGTTGACTTTGATACATCACTTCTCCATCCCAATAGAGATGGTATGCTTCGAGTGTCTTTAGGATATGGGTGGCGGCGCCAGGTATCTCCCTTGGTGGGTCGAGATCTTCCATTCTAACCAACCATGTTCCGCTGCTCGACTTGGCTTGGAAATAACTACCAAGAGCCGCAACAAGTGATCCAAAATGTAACGGACCTGAAGGTGATGGAGCGAAACGACCTATATATCTCATAATTAAATCAGTATTAACTCGGTATAGTAAAAAAAAAGGGAGCCAAGGCTCCCTTTAGTTTTTACTTTTAGATTAACCTTGCATCTGTCTTTCTTTCATTTCCGCAAGGGTTTTACAATCGATACAAAGATCGGCTGTTGGGCGAGCCTCTAATCGACGAATACCGATTTCAACACCGCAAGACTCACAGAATCCAAAATCATCTTCTTCGATCTTATTGAGCGTCTTTTCAATTTTTTTGATTAAACGACGTTCACGATCTCGGTTACGCAATTCAAGACTGAATTCTTCTTCTTGTGATGCTCTATCAACTGGATCTGGAAAGTTAGCTGCTTCATCCTGCATGTGGTGCACAGTCCGTTCAACTTCATCTCTAAGTTGGTCACGCCAAGCTCCTAAGATCTTGGAAAAATGATCCATCTGTTCTGGTGACATGTACTCTTCACCAGCTTTTTTTTGGTAAGGCTCAACGCCTGCAATGGCTAGGATGCCTAGCGCTTTTTTCTTTTCTGGCATACCACGTCTCCTACTTACACCAACATCAACTGACTTGTAGTTAATTTTAGGCGGATATCTATAGCAGAAAGAAAAGCTGGAAGCAAATTAAGAAATTTCATAATTGCCTTCTGTGTGAGGTCTGCGTCATTTTTATTAATCGATAAACTCGATAGAGGAAACGAGGCGAATCTCACGGCTTGATAACTCTGCTTTATAACAGAGTATTTCAACACCAGCTTCTTTTGCTTGTTTTAGTAATTGTGAATAATTTGCATCTATATGGTGTGCAACGGACACTTTTTCAATGCCTGAATGTAAAACAGCGAAAAAAAGTACCGCCCTGTTACCACAATTAACCATTTCTGTGAGCTCACGCAGATGCTTCTGACCGCGAGTTGTCACGGAATCAGGAAAGTACCCTTGTCCACTATTTTCTAGTAACGTGACGCTTTTGACTTCTACGTAACAAGGGGCTTTTCCCTGACCTTCAAGGTAAATGTCTACACGGCTGTTTTCACTGCCATACTTAACTTCTGTACTCAATTTATCGTAGTCTAAAAGCTCCAAAATGACATTGGTATTGATTGCTTCAACCACAAGATTATTTGCTCTAGCGGTATTTACGCAGATATTTTCACCACTTGCGTTCTGACTGAGTTCCCAACTATTTGGATATTTTCGCTTCGGATTGTCAGAAGTTGAATACCAAATGGTATTTCCTGCGTCAGCACAACCCGTCATCGCCCCAGTGTTTGCGCAGTGTACGGTTCGAATTTCTCCTGATGGAAGTTCTATGTCAGCCAAAAAGCGCTTGTAGCGTCTGATTAATGTGGCAGATTCTAACTTAGGTTCAAAGTGCATCTTTTCACTGTTTTCATTACAATCTTGTTTAACTAGTAAATCATAAGGTTTCACCTTGCCACAACTACCAATTGAAACTGTTATCTCAGATCTGTTAACTCATGTCGAAAAGAGTGACCAAATCATCCTTAAAGCTCAACCAGGCGCAGGAAAATCAACCTATTTCCCACTTCAGCTGATTAAACATAAGGTAATTAAAGGTAAAATAATCATGCTGGAACCTAGACGTCTAGCGGCGAGAAATATCGCTTATTTTTTAGCAAAGCAGCTTGGTGAGAAAGTTGGAGAGCAAGTCGGGTTTCGTGTAAAAGGTGAAACAAAGGTGAGCTCGAATACTAAACTTGAAATAGTGACCGAAGGGGTCATGACTCGTATGCTTCAGTCTGATCCTGAGCTTTCAGGTGTCGATCTACTAATATTTGACGAATTTCATGAAAGAAGTATTCATGCTGACACTTCTCTTGCTTTTGCACTAGAGGTGCAAGAGGCGTTGAGGGATGACCTTAAAATTGTCGTGATGTCAGCAACGCTAGATCAACAGGCGTTACAGAGCCTCCTTCCTCGAGCGGCGTATATTGAATCTGACGGAAGAGGTTTCCCAATTCACTATCGCTATTCGCCACTGCGTGTCAATGAGCGCTTGATTCCGAGTGTGACCAAAGCCATTTTGCATGCAGTGCGAAATGAACAAGGCTCCATTTTAGTTTTCCTTCCAAGTGTTGGGGCCATTAAGCAGTTAGCGTTAGAGCTTGGAACTATGGATGAAAAAACGGAGGTCTATCCTCTTTACGGACGATTAACGTTTCAACAACAAGAGCAGGCAATTGCGCCGAGCCCCAAGGGACACCGGAAAATTGTGCTCGCGACGAATATTGCCGAAACATCGTTAACAATTGAAGGCATACGTATCGTTATCGACTCAGGGCTCGAGAGAGTGGCTAAGTTTGATTTAAGGACTGGGGTTACGAAATTAGAAGAGGCTAAAATTGCACAATCTTCTGCTATACAAAGAGCGGGAAGAGCTGGACGTCTTGAAGATGGCATCTGTATTCGTTTATATAGCGAAGATCAATTCAAGCAGTTTGCTTTAGTACCAGAACCAGAGATACGGCATAGTGATCTTTCGCCGCTATGCTTGGAGTTAGTCCAATGGGGAACCACAAAAGTGGACGAACTTCATTGGCTAGATACGCCTTTGACAACAAGCCTAGAACAAGGCTTTACGTTACTTGAAAAGTTAGGACTGGTGTCCGACGCACGACAGTTAACATCACTTGGTAAGTCTGCCCAAAAACTCGGAATTGACCCCAGACTTGCTGCGATGTTAGTTAAAATACGTCAAATGAATGAAACTTTACTGCCTACGGCATTGGCTTTGATTCCGATTGTGGAAGAGTCGATACAGGTGAATGTAGATATCGCTCAATCACTGTATGCGCTAAAGCTTAGAAAAAACAGGTCACAAAGTGTCATTGAACGCAGAGCGAGGCAATTAGCTGAAAAAATGGGTACTAGTTTCTCACTATCTTGTATAAAAGAAGAGGACGCTGGGCTTTGTCTAGCTCTGGCGTATCCAGATCGAATTGCTCAACAAAGAAAAGGACAGGATGGACAGTTCCTGTTGGCCAATGGACATGGGGCCTCTATTGATGATTTGGAACCCCTGTGTACGAATGAGTATGTTGTTGTCGTTAACCTAATGCGAAGCTGGCAGGATACGAGTAGGGTATTTGTAGGCGCAAATTTAAACATAGACGAATTACATCAATTTAATCCATCCATCTTTGATTCTATTGAATGTATAGATTGGGATGAAAATAAAGGGCAACTTGTCGCCGAAAAGCATTTGAAACTTGGAAAGTTGATCATAAAAAAAGAAGTACTTCCGAAACCAAATGCAGAAAAAATGACACAAGCTCTACTTAATTTTGTTCGTCGAAAAGGACTTTCGTGCTTGAATTGGACACCAGCTAGTTTGGCTCTCTTAGAACGAATGCGTTGCGCTTCAGATTGGTTCAGCGAGAAATCGTGGCCGGACTTAACGGAACATGGCTTGGTCGAGCATTTGGAAAAATGGATAGAGCCATTCATGGTTGGCAAGGTGAGCGTAAAGAGTCTTGAACGTATAGACCTCTCTCAGGCCTTATTGGCATATATTGGCTGGCCTTTGAATAAAGAGATCGATGGTTTATTGCCGATGTACTATCAAGTTCCAACAGGAAGCAATAAGAAAATAATTTATAAAGCAGGAGCAGAACCCATGGTATCGGTTCGTATGCAGGAAGTGTTTGGTGAGAAAACATCACCACTTATAGCCGATGGACGAAAACGGATAGTATTGGAGTTGCTGTCACCTGCTCATCGTCCACTGCAGATAACATCCGATTTGGCTGGTTTTTGGATGGGAAGTTATAAAGAAGTGCAAAAAGAGATGAAGGGAAGATACCCTAAACACCCTTGGCCTGACGATCCTGCCAATCACATTGCGACAACTAAAACTAAACGACAATTAAAGTCATGATAAATAAAAAAGAAACAGTTTCGAAAAAAACAATAACGACGAAAAAGGTCGCACCGAAAAAGAAGGCGCCGACTAAGCGACCTGTCGTAAAAAAATCGTCAAGTAAACGAACCACTAAAGGAAAACCAACCAAACGAGGTTGGTTAAGATATTTGTGGAGCTTAGCGTGGAAGGTATCGGTTGCCGGTGGCGCAATCATAGTGTTTGTCGGCATTTATTTTGATTCTGTAGTAAAAGAGCGCTTCGAAGGACAACTTTTTGATCTGCCTACGGTTGTTTATGCTCGTGTGTTACATCTGTCTCCCGGGATGGAATTTAGCATCAAAGAGATGAAACAAGAGTTGGATGCGTTAGCTTATAAAAAAGTTCGAAGCCCTAGGCATGCGGGGGAGTACTCTGCGTCATCGACAAAAGTAGAAATGATTCGTCGCCCATTTGAATTTGAAGACGGTCCTCAGCCTGATAGGCACGTGATGCTTCATTTTGATAATTTGGGGCTTAATCGAATTCAATCATTAGAGCAAAAGGGTGATCTTGGCTTTTTACGAATAGAACCTAAGATGCTTGGAATGTTAGAAAAAGAGGTGAGTGAAACTCGCCTCTATTTGAAACGCAATCAGTTTCCAGAATTTTTAGTTGACGCATTATTAACGACAGAGGATAGAGATTTTTATCAACACGATGGAGTGTCGCCGACCTCTATACTACGAGCCCTAGTGGCGAATGTTAAAGCTGGACGAACCGTTCAGGGCGGGAGCACGTTAACCCAACAGTTAGCCAAAAATCTTTTTTTAACAAGAGAAAAAACGATTTGGCGCAAAGTTCGTGAAGCGTATATTGCGTTAATTCTTGACTACCGTTATGACAAAGATAGGATATTGGAAGCGTATCTAAATGAGGTTTACCTAGGGCAAAGTGGTGGACTTGCAGTACACGGTTTTGGTTTGGCATCTCGTCTTTATTTTGGCGTTCCGGTACAAGAGCTCAGATATGACCAGCTTGCTCTCCTTGTCGGTATGGTAAAAGGCCCATCTTACTATAATCCAATAAAAAATCCTGAGCGTGCTAAAAAGCGAAGAGACCTTGTCCTGAGACTGATGATGCAACAGGATTATGTGACTGCTAGTCAATATAATCAAGCGGTTAGCCGTGATTTAGATATCCAAGACAATCCTAGAATTGCAAGTCGACAACCCGCTTATTTTCAACAACTCAAGAACGAACTAGCGAAAAAACTGGGCGGAGACTTTACTACATTTGCTGGATTGACCCTATTTACTACCTTAGACCCTGTTTCTCAAACTATGTTAGAGAAAGCGATTGAGAGAAAACTCCCAGACTTGGAAAAGAAGAATGGAGTAGGACTTGAGGCTGCTGCTATTGCCGTTGACAGAAAAACGGGTGAAATTAGAGCAATGGTGGGAGGAAAAAGGACTGGTTATGACGGCTTTAATAGAGTTTTAAATGCGAGTCGACAAATTGGTTCCCTTGTAAAACCGGCGGTGTATTTAACCGCGTTATCTTACCCTGATGAATATACCCTTGCGACAACGTTAAAAGATGAACCAATACAACTGAAAGGCAGTAAAGGCACGGTATGGAAACCGAAAAATTTCGATAACAAATTCCGAGGTTCAGTCCCGCTCTATCAAGCCATGGCTAAATCGATTAATATTCCAACAGTGAGGTTGGGACTTAAGTTAGGCATCCCTAAGGTGACAGATACTCTAGAAGCATTGGGTGTTGATAGAAAAGAGATCCGGCCCGTACCTTCTATGTTCTTAGGTTCATTTTCTCTGACGCCTTATCAGGTTGCTCAGATGTACCAAACAATAACAAACTCTGGTCAGCGAGCACCGCTTAGTGCTTTACGAGTAGTAAAAGACCTGGATGATGAGATACATTATCAGTCAATGCCAAGGAAACAGATTACCGTTGATGAACAAGCCGCATGGTTAACAACCTATGTTATGAAGAAGGCTGTATTAGAAGGTACCGGAAGATATCTACAGAATCAGTTTAGCTGGGCAGGTTTAGCTGGAAAAACAGGTACAAGTAATGACAGTAGGGACAGTTGGTTTGTGGGGGTTGATGGCCGAGAAGTTGTGACTTTATGGGTAGGAAGGGACGATAATAAACCCACAAAACTGACGGGTTCTACTGGTGCGTTACGAGTATATAATGAGTATTTATCTTTCAGAATACCACAACGATTGCAGCTACCTTGGCCAAAAGGAGTGACGACAATGGGCTATGCTAAGCAGAAAAATGGCGGTCTAAAATTAGAGTGTGGTAATGCGTTTAAACTGCCCGTGTGGGATGCAAGTGGTACATTGAAAAAATCGTGTGAGAGCTCCCCTACACAGTGGTTAAAGAATCTTTTTGATTAACAATGGGATGCTTTATAGTCATTCTATTATCTGTTTGATTTTTCCGATATGTAAAAGGATTTAATGTGGAAAATGTACGCCTGTTTTGTTGTTCTATCATCGTTACTGTGATGAGTTCGATTTTCTCGCCGTTGGCATTAGCCAAAGGTGAGAGTATGCCAGCATCAAACGAGGACACCACAGATAAAGTTAAACGTCCCACCATCGCCGTTGTATTAGCCGGAGGTGGCGCAAAAGGTGCCGCGCACATCGGTGTACTTAAAGCTCTGGAAGAAATGCATATACCAGTAGATATTATTACTGGTACGAGTATGGGCGCGTATGTTGGTGGACTCTACGCGACAGGCATGAGTGCCGATGAGATCGAATCGCTTATCTATTCAACAGAATGGAACAGCGGTTATCGAGATAGGGTTGATCGAAGCGAAAGAAGAGTCATAGAAAAAATTCATGAAGATCATTATCAGATTGATGCTGATCTAGGTGTTGGTTTTGGAGAGTTTCGCTCCCCAAAAGGTGTTGTTCAGGGACAGGGGATGATGGAGATACTGAGAGAAACCTCCGGTAATCTACCTAAGTTTGACTCTTTTGATCAACTGCCTCTTAAGTATCGTGCCGTGGCCACCGATATCGTTAAACTAGAAGAAGTAGTTATTGATAAAGGTTTATTAACCGATGCAATGATGGCAAGTATGTCCGTACCAGGGGCGTTGCCTCCCTATGAAATAGATGGAAAGCTACTCGTTGATGGTGGTGTGACTAACAACATGCCAATTGATCTTGCAAAAGCGATGGGTGCAGATATCGTTATCGCCGTCGATATTAGTAGCGAATATTATAATGAAGACGAGATAGAAAATTTTTTCGCGGTTGGTGGCCAACTTTCAAACTACCTTGTCCGACGGACAACGGATGAACAGATAAAATTATTGACCGAGCAAGACACATTGTTAAGTCCTTCTGTTGGCAACATGGATACGATGGAATTTGATAAAATGCCGGAAGCTTATATCCGGGGCTATGACGTTGCCTTCAAGGAAAAAGAGAAGCTGTCTCGTTATTCAGTATCAACGTCTCAGTACCAAAACTATATTGACGAAAAAGAAGAGGCTAGACGAACGCTGACTTATGGTGATGAACTGGTCATTGATCGTATTACCCTTAATAATAATTCACATTACGATGATCGTTTGGTTCTCAACAGACTCGGTATTCAAACGGGTGAAAAGATACCAACAGAAGTAATGGAGAAAAAAGTTCGTAATCTTTATGCTCTAGATCGATTTGAAACGGTCACCTACCATTTTGAAACAGACAACGATGAAACCAATTTAGTTGTTGATATAAAAGAGAAAGGGTGGGGTCCTAATTATATGAATTTCCGCTTTTTCTTAGAAGAAGATTTCACTTCCGATAGTCAATACTCTCTTGGTGTGTCGACCAATTTTACTGGTTTGAATAGTGCGGGTGCCGAGTTAAAGCTTAATTTGGACTTAGGAACAGATAGAAGAATCGCCTTGGTATGGGCATCTCCGTTTCTGTTTAACCCTAATATAATAAGCTTAGCTAGCGTTACGTATAGTAAAGATAAAAAAAACACACCCGTCGAGGGTTTGGATCGGGCAGTTCTTTAGATATGACAGATAACTCATTATCGACGACTTATACTGATTTGACGCTTGAAGCCGCATTAGGGTATCAGCCTAAATTTTGGCATTCTACCTATGTTGGCTTTCGATATATAGATGGTGAAGCCAACCTAACGACACTGCCTGTTTTTGGTGACGTTAACTACACTCGCCAGGGCCCTTTTGCTCGTTTTCGACTGGATACATTGGATGATTATAGCCTACCCACTTCCGGTTTTCTTATTGATTTAGAATATTTCATCTCTGATGACAGCGTACGTGGGCGTTCCATATCGGATACTGGCGGAGATGATGTAATTGAATACAGCAATGATACGGTTCATGAGATTTCAAGCAAAGTACGTGGTGCATTTAGTATTGATAAGCACACCTTTGTTGCAGGTCTTGAATATGGCTTAGTTGAGGATAAATCCGGCGATAATCCACCTATCCAGCCTAAAGAACTCGGTGGTTTTTTACGACTATCTGGTGTCTCTAGAGACAGTTTAGTGGGGGAAAATTTACTCTTTAGCAGTATCGTTTATCGATATAAATGGTTTGAGAATGATTTTGGCCTATTTACGGCGCCTGTCTACTTTGGCGCGTCCCTAGAATATGGCGGAGTGTGGTCAGATACCGACATCTCTTTTTCTGATGCGCCTCTTTATACCGCAGGATCTGTGTTTGCTGGTGTTGCGTCTCCCATAGGACCAATTGTGTTTGCATATGGTTTGACAGAAGATAATCACCAGTCGTATTACTTGATTGTGGGCCATACATATTGATGTTGTATTGCCCTTTAGAGATTAAAGTTTGTTAATTATTTTTAGTAGAACTTTAGTCGTAAGTTGCTATGTTGGTCAAATTGATTAGATTTTAATTTTTCGTTAAATTTGCTATTCTCTACGCACAGTTTGGCCATTGCCACTGTTGATGTTTTGGGACAAATCAACACTAAAAATGGTGGTAAGCCATATTTCCAAGGATGTTTGTTTTTTATATACAAACCGTAATGAGAGGAAGAAGTCGTGCTTGAAGCCTATCGTAAACACGTCGAAGAGCGTGCTGCTGAGGGAGTTGTTGCTCAACCCCTAAATGCTGAACAAGTTACTGCACTAGTAGAACTTGTAAAGAACCCACCAAAGGGTGAAGAATCCATTATTCTTGATCTTTTTGAAAACAGGATTCCACCTGGTGTAGATGAAGCCGCTTATGTAAAAGCGGGTTTCTTAACGGCACTTGCTAAAGGTGAAGTATCTTCCTCGTTAATAAGCAAAGAGAAAGCCACTGAACTGCTTGGAACAATGCAAGGCGGTTATAACATTGATTCTCTTATCGGATTTCTAGATGATGAAGGTTTGGCACCAATTGCCGCGAAAGCACTTTCGCATACTTTGCTAATGTTTGATTCATTCTATGATGTTGAAGAAAAAGCAAAATCAGGAAATAAGCATGCTAAACAGGTACTTACTTCTTGGGCTGAAGCTGAATGGTTTTTATCAAAACCTAAACTACAAGAAAAAATCACCTTAACGGTGTTTAAAGTAACCGGTGAAACGAATACGGATGACCTTTCACCAGCCCCCGACGCATGGTCTCGTCCTGATATACCTCTTCATGCTTTAGCGATGTTAAAAAATGCGCGTGAAGGAATAACCCCCGATGCTGCAGGGACAATTGGTCCTATCAAGCAGATCGAAGTTCTAAAAGAAAAAGGTCATCAATTAGTCTATGTTGGTGATGTTGTGGGTACCGGATCTTCGCGTAAGTCGGCAACTAACTCAGTACTTTGGTTCATGGGGGATGATATTCCTAACGTTCCGAATAAGAAAGCAGGCGGTTATTGCCTTGGTGGTAAAATTGCACCTATCTTCTTTAATACTATGGAAGATGCAGGTGCTCTACCAATAGAGGTTGATGTTTCCAAGCTTAATATGGGTGATGTAATCGACGTTTATCCATTCGAAGGTCAGGTGAAGAGCCATGAAAGTGGTGACGTTTTAGCTGAATTTGAATTGAAGACGGACGTGTTAATCGATGAAGTTCGTGCCGGTGGCCGTATCCCACTTATCATCGGTCGCGGACTAACAGATCGTGCTCGTGTATCGCTAGGTCTAGATACTTCAGACGTATTCCGCCGACCTGTAGAGATTGTGGACACGGGTAAAGGTTATTCGTTAGCTCAGAAAATGGTTGGTAAAGCGTGCGGTGTAGATGGTGTTCGTCCTGGGACGTATTGTGAGCCTAAGATGACAACCGTTGGATCGCAAGATACGACAGGCCCTATGACTCGTGATGAACTCAAAGACTTGGCGTGTTTAGGCTTCTCAGCTGATTTAGTGATGCAATCATTCTGCCATACATCCGCGTATCCAAAACCGATTGATGTGAATACGCATCATACGTTGCCAGATTTTATTATGAATCGTGCAGGTGTCTCTTTACGTCCTGGTGATGGTGTCATTCACTCATGGTTAAACCGGATGTTACTGCCTGATACTGTTGGTACTGGCGGTGATTCTCATACACGTTTCCCTCTAGGTATCTCTTTCCCTGCAGGTTCTGGTTTGGTTGCATTTGCTGCTGCGACGGGTGTTATGCCGTTGGATATGCCTGAATCTATTTTGGTACGTTTTAAAGGTGAAATGCAGCCAGGAATCACATTACGTGATTTGGTTCATGCTATCCCTTACTACGGAATTAAGCAGGGACTATTGACGGTTGAAAAAGCAGGTAAGGTCAATGAATTCTCAGGCCGGGTGCTTGAAATTGAGGGTGTTGATCATCTTTCAGTAGAACAAGCATTTGAATTGTCTGATGCCTCAGCTGAACGTTCAGCAGCTGGTTGTACGGTTAAGTTGTCCAAAGAGTCGATTTCTGAATATCTCAGCTCGAACATTGTTATGCTTAAGTGGATGATTTCAGAAGGCTATGGCGATCGTCGTACTATAGAGCGCCGTATTAAGTCGATGGAAGAGTGGGTTGCGAACCCTGAGTTGATGGAAGCGGATAGCGATGCAGAATATACGCATGTAATAGAGATTGACCTTGCGGACATCAGTGAGCCCATTCTTTGTGCTCCGAATGACCCGGATGATGCTCGTGTGTTATCAGACGTACAAGGCACAGAGATTGACGAAGTCTTTATTGGCTCATGTATGACTAACATTGGTCATTTCCGTGCTGCTGGTAAGCTCTTGGACAATTATAC
>LLEJ01000049.1_pt1 | contig 15873 bp, 13 predicted proteins | sample 595831 | NCBI WGS metagenome assembly LLEJ01 (sample SAMN02919310, study PRJNA255460) | bioreactor metagenome | biome: chemostat; feature: culture 2011_10.1; material: sediment; isolation source: day101 10degC chemostat 2011 inoculated with Wadden Sea sediment taken from... | place: Germany: Bremen... | reverse complement strand
GGCTAGGTTTAGATCCCCACTTTCGTGAGGATGACGGAGTTTGATGTCTTAAGTTAACAGCATTAGCGTTAAATGCCGCTGTTTTTATATATCGATCTAAAATCAAAACTCTTTAGGTGCAAACCCTGTTACCGCGTCTAGTTTTAACTCTTTGCCGAGTTTAGTGAGTGGATGAACAACCACAATACCTTTAATTTTCTTCTTAAATAGACCCAAATCCGCTTGTTCTTCTTTGGTCAGCTCTCGTTGAAAAGGCATATCAAGTAAACTCTTACGCTCTTTGTTAAGATCATAACTCTGCTTATGCTTTATCTGGTTAAGCTTTTTATTTAATTGCTCTACTTCTTTCTCAAATTGAGCGATAACTGGCTGATCTCGTCTAGAAACCGCTGCACTCAATTTATTTTTACACTTATCTAGACGATCATTCAGTTGTTGTATCTCTTTCTTAACGCTCATTTGTCTGCACCTATAAAAAATCAACGCTCTTTCTACCACTATCTAGCCAAAAAATGAATAATTATTTCACGACCTTAACCATTCTTTTTAAATTCTGGTAAAGAAATCCCAATCAATCAACTGGTTGCACTAGATCAATAATATCTAAAGATTTTGGACTAATAGTCGATAACAATACATGCAACATATTCCTGCATAACGCCGAATATATTCGCTACAACTATTAAATGCACCTGTCAGTACCTGCCAAAATTGAGCTAATCATTATGAATATTACTATAAAGACGAGACTATACATTTTAGCCATCCTCCCGTTACTGATTATTGCTATTGGGACAATGTACTTTACCCGCGTTGAACTTTTCAACCTAAACCAAGCTCATATGGACTCTTCAAGAACCTATATGACTGAAAATAAGAAGATTGAATTAAAATCTTACATGGAGATAGTAGATTCTGTACTTAGCCCGCTGAAAGAAAGAAACGCGCCAATTGAAGAGGTCATATCTGAACTTTCCCGAATTAAGTTTGGTGAAAATGGATACGTATATGGCTATAACAGTAAGGGTGACCGATTGCTGTTAGGGCAAAGCACCAGTGGTATAGGCAAGAACTATTGGAATCTAAAAGACGTTAATAACTTCCTTTTACTGCAAGATATTATTAAGCAAGGGACAAGTGGTGGTGGCTATACAACCTACTACTTTCCAAAACCAGGTGAGAATGAAGCATCGCCGAAATTGGCTTATTCAATCTACGTATCTAAATGGGATCTAGTTATTGGTACGGGCTTCTATATTGATGATATTGAAGCAACGGTTATCGATATGGAAAAGACATCTCAAATTCTTGTCGACGAAGCTTTAATCGGCATAGGTATAGCGACGTTTATCATCGTGATCATTGCTGGTCTATTTGCTGTGTTTGTAAATCAAAGCATTATTCGCCCTCTTAACGCCTTCGATCGTTCTATTGCCTCGTTTGCGAATGGTGATGCCGACTTAACAGCAAGAATGGAAGAATTTAAGATCCCTGAGTACAACCGTCTAGGCAACAATTTTAACTTATTTGTCGCAAGCCTTCAGTCAATCATCAAAAACGTTACTTTAGTCAGCGGTGAAGTCGTCAGCGAAACCAGTAACATGATAGGTAGAGCCACACAGGTCGATTCATTGGCAAGCCAGCAACGAGAAGAGACCGAGCAAGTAGCGACGGCAATGACAGAGATGACAATGACAGCAACTGAAATCTCGAGTAATGCAGTTCAAGCGGCAGAGTCAGCGAAAGAAGTTGAAGGCAGTGCTCATAAAGCGATGGAGATTGTGGTTTCTGCCGCTCATTCGGTCGAATCACTGGCTAATGACGTTGAGCAAGCCAACGAGGTCGTCTCTAAATTGGAAGGCGATGTACAGAACATCTCAACATCATTAGAGGTGATTCAAGATATCGCTGAACAAACGAACCTACTCGCTCTGAATGCTGCGATCGAAGCTGCACGTGCTGGCGAACAAGGTCGAGGCTTTGCTGTTGTAGCAGATGAAGTTCGTAAGCTAGCAAGCCGAACACAAGAGAGCACACTCGAAATCCATCAGATGATTAATCAGCTTAAAGCTGCTTCTGATGCCGCGGTACAAACCATGGATAAAAGTAAATCTAAAAGTGCAGACACCGTGGCAGAGGCCAACGCGGCAAGTAATGCGTTAAGCAAGATACAAGAATCGATCAACGTCATTATGGACATGAATGAACTCATAGCGACAGCAACAGAAGAGCAGAGTCAAGTGGGCCATGAAATATCTGAACGCGTTGTTATTATTTCTGATAAGAGCCATCAATCGGCACAGTTTGCCAAGGAAAACCAAGCGGGTAGTGGTCAATTAAATACCAAGGCGACGGAACTGTCTCATCTCGTTGGTCGATTCACTGTCTAATTTTTTACAGTGTAAATCGTTATCTGAAATGCCATCATTCCCATGACAATGTGATGCTGTTCGGTTAGTGCTAAATACTTCGTCATTCCCGTGTAAACGGGAATCTTGGTGATATTAGATCCCCATTTTCATGGGAATGACGTTGGTTTTCGTGAAAATGGGAATCTGGATTAGGTACATCGTTCTTATTGTTTCCATACATTATATTTAACCACTTTCTGAGAAGGTGGTTAAATATTCCAATGTAGAGCAATGACTAATTTGCTTCTTTTTTTATCGCAGTCATTAATACTGAGGTATCCATCCTACCCAATCCCTGCTCAGACAGATCTTCATATTGTTTAATTATTTTATTGGTTAACGGCAGCGATATACCTTGTCTATCTGCTTCATCTAAACAAAAACCTAGGTCTTTGACCATCCAATCAATGGCAAAACCAAAATCAAAACTACCTTGCGCCATCGTGGTTGCACGATTTTCCATTTGCCAAGAACCTGCGGCACCGTTTTTCAAACAGTCGACGAGTGTCGGAATATCCAACCCTGCCTTTTCAGCGAGTATCAACCCTTCTGAAAGACCATTAAGTACACCAGCGATGCAAATTTGGTTTACCATCTTAGCTCGTTGGCCTTGGCCAACTTCACCCATCAAAACCGACGATTTTCCATAGGCGTTGAATACAGGTTGTAACGTATCAAAGATCGCTCTATCTCCACCGCACATGATGGTTAGAACGCCATTCTCAGCCCCGGCTTGCCCACCTGATACTGGTGCATCCATAAATGCAATTCCAGCGGTCTGACAAGCTTTTAAGAGCTCCTCTGCTAGATTTGCGGACGTCGTTGTGTGGTCGATCAATATCGCGCCTTCATTCATGGCAGAGATTGCACCGCTACTGGCTGTGATAACACTGCGCACATCATCGTCATTCCCCACACAACAGATAACCACATCCGCGTTTTGTACACACTCAGAAACGGTGGTCTTATAATTACCACCGTACAGTTTGGCCCAATCCTGTGCCTTCCTTGTCGTACGGTTATATACGGTTACGTCGAACCCTGCTGTTTGAAGATGTCCAGCCATGGGGTAACCCATAACACCCAATCCAATAAAACTAATCTTCATTACTTTTCCTTATTTTTAGCTGAACGATGAAATAACACGTTAACAAAGCCACCAACATTATTCATTCTTTTCTCTGCAATATCCGCAAAAAAAGAGCAAAAATCGATTTTCAATTAACAACACTTAATCAATAAGTTAGTTAACCAATCTTTAGATTCTGCGGAAACATGATCAAGGCTACCATGTAACAAGGCTTTTCAGACAATTAACAAAGCTAAGTAAGTTCGAGATCAGCAAGATGATCATTAGATCCTTTTATGCCTAACAATGGGCATCCGCTACCGTCATACGACTGATTCAGTTTCAATGTAAACCATACCGTTTACTTTAATTCGTAGAAAAAAAAACCGAGCACAATTAGCTCGGTTTACATGTTGTAATCACGTTTAAGTTTGACTCTATTCAGCGTCTAACTCAGCATTGTGATAGACCTGTTGTACGTCATCGCACTCGTCAAGTAAGTCTAAGAACTTTTGAAACTTAATTGCATCATCACCGGTGATAGGTGTATTTGTTTGTGAAACAAAGGTGATTTCTTCAACATCAAGAACAAGGTTTGCAAACTCGCTGTTCAAGGCTGTCTTTACCTTGAAAAATTCAGTGTGCGGCGCGAACACAGTAATAACACCGTCTTCTAGTTCGATGTCGGTTACATCAACATCTTGCATCATTAATGCTTCTAAAACGGCATCTTCATCATCACCGTTGAATTGAAACACCGCCTGATGATCGAACATATGTGCCGTGGTGCCTGGACTACCAATTTTCGCACCTGTTTTTACAAAGCACTGGCGTACATCTTGAAAGGTACGGTTTCCATTATCGGTTAGGCAATCCACTATGACGCTAGCGCCTCCTGGGGCAAAACCTTCGTAACGGGCTGCTTGGTAATCTTCACCGCCACCACCTGTCGCTTTATCAATCGCTTTGTCTATTACATGTGCTGGTACTTGATCTTTCTTTGCTTTAGCGATCAAGTGTTTTAGAGAGAGATTCATGTCCGGATCACCGCCGCCATTCTTGGCGCTCATGTATATCTCTTTACCATACTTGGAATAAACTTTTATTTTCGCGCCTTGTGTTTTTGCCATTGAGGCCTTGCGCACTTCAAAACTTCTTCCCATTGGGGTCTTCTCTCTGCTTCAATTTATTTGACGAATTTTAGCAAAATGTAAATTCAATTTGCTAAGGAGCTGGAAGGTTATGCCACTCCCATGGCTCTTTTATATTTTGCTACTGATTGCTCAAAACATGTTTTTTCATCTTCATTTTTGAGCTTTTCTCTTTGAATTAACATCTCATTTGGGCCGATTTTAGCCTGCTTTAGCTGCCAAACCAAATACGACGCTTGTTTATCAATCTCAATCTTGTTTTTCTCTTCCACAGAGAGCAAAGATAAATTAACTGGCATGATGTTCTCAATAGAGTTTATTTTGTGGTGCTGCAATATATCACAGGGAATGGAAACGAGTGAAGACTCAAGATTAACGAAATAGAGAAATGACAGCAATCAATCCTCTTTATGTCAAAAAGGGGATTTAATGTAGAAAAATCAGGGGCGGTAATAACCCGCCCTTGCGTGTGCATTCAAGAGACCATTAATGGAATAAGCCCAGTTCCTCGGCTTCTTCCAATGTTAAACCGCTTTCACGAATTTCGCGCATCGCTTCAATACGACGACGAGCTTCGGCTGATTTAATCTGTTTTTCTGTGTGCTTAGCGTCTTCTTCCTTGATGTCCCAATGGGATGCTATATTTGCCATTTCATCATGGTCAATAGAATTAATAGACATAAATACCTCCGATTAAAACCATGTCCGAGGACATAACTTTTGTAGCAAATACCACGATCATTGTTAAGAAGAACAAGCTTAGAGTGTGAACTGCTACAGAGTTATGACAACAAAATTATATTTCTATCAGTATGGCTTTGATTATCAGATTTTCCACGTTTATTCTTAAGAATTGTTCTACAAACACCTGCCAGATCTTTAAATAGAACTCAGCTGAGTTCTGTATCCAATTCCCTGCATTACCAATTAGAGATAGTAGACTGTTTTCAATGGATGGCATCAGCAGCTAGGCATTTCTATGAAAGACACTGGTAGTATTTAATAATTTTGGGCGGTGGATGTTAAAACGGATACGGTCAGAACGATGATCAAGACGGGTTAGAGGTACATATAAAGGATATTACTGAATTTTGGGCAAAAAAATAGCGAGTATCGCAACTCGCTAAAAAATTCATAAATGAATGTAACTCTATGAGCTAATATATACCTTTCCTCAGAAAGGATAAAAGGTTGTCTATTCGTATTAGACTATAGCTAATAGGGATTATTTACTGTCAGACTAATGTCAATCTTCTGTCCGAAGTTAATCAAATACCTATTGCGACATCGTCTAATGTACGAAATACCTCTTCGTCGATATGACCTTCGAATACGGATTTACAAACCTTTTTACGCACGGCTAACGCAGAAATAAGCTTTTCGATGGACAGATGTTTCGACGAAGTTTGAGTATTATATAGCTCTATCGTCTTACTCAATACTTGATAACTCACCACTTCATCAGCAACACGAAGCCAATCAAGCTTACCTATAAGCTCCTCACACTCTTCTTTAATTGATGATGGCGAATGACCAGTCATTGCAGAAAGAGCCGTTATGCTTCTTTCTAGAGCTTCTGAAGAGGTATATTTGGAGAGAGTTATCGTTAGTTCGTCCGCATTCACTTCTACAAGGTGTTTTCGAATTTTAACTCGACGCCCTAGTTTACCTTTGGGCTGACGTTCTTTGCGTTGAATTGGTTCAAACTCGCCATCAATTATTTCAGACAACTCCGCAAGTTTTTGCTTTGAAACCATTTCGTTACGTAATGGATTAGGAAGCGTTGGTGCCATATTCCTTTTCCCGGCGTTGGTCGTCCTTGCACGAGAGAAACGCAATACTTCTTCTACGTCACATTTAATATCAACCAAATAATCGGAAACCTTACCTTTTGCTTCCATCATCGATATCGTTAAGTGATAACCCCAAAGGTTCACTGTAAAATGGGTGTCATTTACTTCTTCATCGGATATTTTCTTTAACTCTCGAATAAGTTCAGATGAAAAACGTCTCCATTCGATATTCCTTGCAAGCTTTTGATTTAACTCACTTAATAGCATGCTATCCGTATATCTTCTCGACATGCGACTACGGAAATATGAATAGAGTTGGAATACCAATGTGTGTTGCTTAAGAATTTCAGGTGGGAATAGGAAAAAGTAATCTTTCGTGAGTAGTTCTTCATAGAATGAAGGTTCCCACACCAAAATATAAAGGTTCGGCTTTATTTTTATTTCACCTGCCGCGTTTTCCGAAGGTGCTTCCTCTGACGCGGTAATTGTTCGTGCCAAAAAACGAAATCGGTCACTTTTAAAGCCTTCCGGCATATTGTCACTAAGCCAGCGACCTGCCAACTCATGCAGTTGAAAGTCGGTGTACTCTATTCGATCAATGCTTTCACGGATGGAATCTCGAGCTGGTCCACTATCTTTCTTCCCACGCATCGAAAGAATATCGGTTATGTATAATGGCGTTTTGTTCGGGGCTTGCTTAATGTTGAGTTGGTATTCTTCTTGGTGATGTTCATGGTACTGCACTGTGAGAGTAAACAAAGCGAAGAGTGTCATAAGATCATCGACTGTCATGATATTTTTCGATGACCGTGTTTCGATAATAGCTCGAGATCCAGAGATAGAAACCATTGATTTCTGATAATTTTTTCGAGTTCTAGGTGGTGCTAATGCTTGATCTATAATTCCAGCCCAGTTTGCTGGAGACACTATAAATTGATCGGCTTCATCTTTAAGCGCTGGAGGTGTTTGTAGGCCGTATTCGCTTAAGAGACGTTTATTTACTTGAGTTTGAGCCAATGCTTTCGATCTTTTTTGTTTCTCAGTCTGTTTAGAACTTTCCGTCATTAAACTTGTTGCACCCAAAACGGATACAAGCTGACTTGGGTTAACGAATATATGAAGCATCGTTTTACCGGCTAATCCTTCTTCAAATCTTACGGGGATCTGTTGAAATAAACCGATACTTACTGCCGCTCTTAGCCTTTGTTGAATTGCCGCTCTCGTTAAATGTCGATCCGTTGCTTCAACAATCTCGGTTGTTGAAACGTAACCATCTTTACTGGAAAAGCTTCTTAAGGAGATAAGATTGAGTAGTTCAATGATGCTTTTAGTGACCCCTTTGAAGTGTTGATATTGTTCGATCCAATCAACCGCATGCTCTGATACGGCAAATAAATGCCCATCTTTATGAGTTCTAGGTAATTTTATGAGCAATTTGTCACTTGGTTTGACTTTCGGGTTCACTAATCATTATCCGTAATATTACTATCGTTCCACAAGAATAAAGAAAAATAGATCATAAATAAAGGCTTTTTTATGGTTATTTAAATAGATGATCTTAATGATTAAAATGATCTATATTGATTATATGATCTAATGATCCGAGCCTTGAATTGCTTGTAACCTATTGTTTAAAAGAGATAAAATTTTTATGAGTGTAGAAGCATGATCATGTAATCAGCAGACCTATGATCAACGTAGCTTCAGAAGTATGATCAAAGTCTTGTGAAACGATGATCATTAGTTTGCCGAACCTATGATCATCACTCGATCGGAAATATGATCAACGGCCTTATACAGGTTATCCACAAAAATAGGGTTCTATTGTGCGCCTATTTATTAAATTAGCCTCGAAAGTCGAGTTTAAATGTACAGAAGCATGATCAAGGTTGTCGGGTTTATCTATTTGATGGTTATTGAACCAGTTTTTACCATTTATACCAATTAATGAAATATTCGTAAATAAAATGCGTTGCTTACGTCGATATCGAAACGATGATCAAGGTTGGTATTTGTAGATTGACCGTTTCGTCTGATTGAAATTCGCTAGGTGTTGTGGCCTCTATCCTATATTGAATAAGCAATCCCCGTAACTTATGCGGTTAGTTACATTCTTCCGGAGTTTTACATAGCTTGATCATTGATCCGAACATAGATCGGTTTAGTTGCGATCGAAAACGATGTTTATACGGTTGTAGCTGTCCTTGATCATCGTTCCACTTCTTAATAATTCTTCGAAACGATGATCAAGGTATTTTCTTGATCATCGTTCCGGATATGGCGTATTCGGTCAGAAGTCGACAATACTCGTTTATCTAGATGACAAAAGCCGTAAGTCGAAGACTATTTTACATCGTTCCGAAGAATAGATTGTTTTTACACTGTAAATACGTGACGTGGTAACACTTTTAATCTGAGTTTATTTGGGAGTGGTAAATAGTTTAATATTGAACCTATTTATCGTATTTAATCGGCTTTTATAGCAGATTTCTGCTTAATAAATGTGAGCTTGCTCTAAAATGAATGTTCAGCTATTTATTGTTTATGATCTTAAATGCTGTACAATATTTGCAAACCATTTTGCACGGATGATTGCCGATGAAACGAGATCAAACCATAGAAAACCTCTACAGGTTAGCTGAACAAACGAAACAAGTTCAAGCAGACAGAATAGAGATTGTTCTTGAAGAAAGAAGTGAGGATCATTTTCCTCCAATGTCGAAAGCGCTTATGGAAACTCGGTCAGGGCTGACGCGCAGGAAACTAGATGATGCAATTAATAAGTTAGAAGCCGGTGGTCACCAGTTTACCAAGAATAATGCGAACCATTACTCCATTTCTTTGGCTGAAGCTCATATGCTGATGGATGCAGCAGGCGTACCTAAGTTTCACGAGAGAAAACTAACGCGAGCGTCCAAATCTAACTTGAGTAGCAAACCTTGGGTAATTAATGTGCAAAATCAGAAAGGGGGAACAGGTAAGTCAATGACCGCTGTTCACCTAGCGGCTTGTTTGGCGCTGAATATAGATAAGAGATATAGAATTTGCCTAATCGATTTGGATCCGCAAGGTTCGTTAAGGTTATTTTTGAACCCTCAGATCAGTATGGAAGATCACGATAATATATATTCAGCTGTCGATATCATGTTAGACAATGTACCGGATGATACGGTTGTTGATCGGGAATTTCTCAATAAAAATGTTTTGCTACCCACTCAATACCCAAATCTAAAGACTATTTCTGCTTTCCCTGAAGATGCGATGTTTAATGCAGAAGCTTGGCAGCATTTATCGAAAAACCAATCTTTAGATATTGTTCGTCTGCTTAAAGAAAAACTCATTGACCCTATTTCTGAAGATTTCGATATTATTATGATAGATACGGGACCTCACGTTGATCCACTTGTGTGGAATGCGATGTATGCGTCTAATGCACTGCTGATTCCTTGCGCCGCTAAGCGGTTGGATTGGGCATCGACAGTGAACTTTTTTCAACATCTACCGACGGTTTACGAAATGTTTCCTGACGATTGGAAAGGCCTAGAATTCGTAAGACTTATGCCTACGATGTTTGAAGATGATAACAAAAAGCAGGTGTCTGTATTAACAGAGATGAACTACCTTCTCAATGATCAGGTAATGATGGCAACCATACCGAGAAGCCGTGCGTTCGAAACTTGTGCAGATACGTATAGCACGGTATTTGATCTTACCGTTGGTGATTTTGAAGGTGGTAAGAAAACACTTCATAATGCTCAAGATTCAATACAAAAAGCGGCTCTAGAACTAGAGCGTGTATTACATAGTAACTGGAACTCACTTAATCAGGAGTAATAAACCATGGCGATAAAAACTTCTGAGTTAAACGCGAAATTATTTGGCAAAGCCAACAAGCGCCGCGCGACAACTCCTCAAGAAGCACAGACAGCGGCTAAGGAAAAAGCGCAAACTATAGAGCTCAGTGTTGCTGGCCAGGAAATGGTCGAGTTTGAGCTCGTTCAGATTCCGGCTGAAGATATAGAAAGCAGAACAACCGTATTTGCTCAAAATGCACGTGAGCAGTCATTTTTAAATGAACATGCTTTATCCGATGTTCTTGTGACGTTAAAAGAACGTGGTCAACAATATCCTGCGGTTGGTCGTAAAACTAAAGATGGCAAGATAGAAGTACTAGATGGTAGTCGTCGTCGAATGTCATGTATTTTAGCGAAAAAACACTTCCTAATATATGTGGCAGAGGCAATAGGTCCAGAACACGCTAAGTTTCTTTCTGATGTTGCAAACGCCCATAAGCCGCTTTCGTTATATGAACGTGGCAGAGAGATGTTGAACAAATTAGAGAGTGGCGAAGCAAGTGATCAGAAAACGTTGGCTGAAATTTTTCAATGCAGTGAAGCACTTGTGAGTGGCGCGTTGAAAGCCGCAGCGTTGCCTTTAGAATTATTGCAAGCGTATCCTAATGTGAGTGAGTTAGGGCGACCGACGATTGTTAAACTACACAAGCAATTTAACGAATTGGATGAGAATGGACGACAGTCATTGCTCGATAAGTGTAAGTCTAAAGAAGGTTTTGCGTGGCAACGTAGCGAAGCTCAGGGCGTCGCTCGCTTAACCAAAGATGTAACAGAACATATAGAAAGCTGGATCGAAGAACTGGCACCCAAAAAATACGAGATCATCACAAAGAAAGAGTTGATAAAGGGGAGAGCCATGTATACGCGTAAAGGCAGCAATTTAGCGATAAACCTTAAAAAGGTAGACGATAGAGCCATGCAAGATATCCTGGCGTTTATAGAGTCGAAATTAAATTAAGACAATAAAGCCGCGCTAGCGGCTTTTTTTTTGTGCTGTGATAACATAAAGTATTGTTTCTCTCCGGTGTTTATCAAATGACCTCTCCCCTATCCTATCTAAAATCTTTGTCCGCTATTGCTGAAGCAAATGGACACCGTTATTTGGTAAGACTTAACGGCGATGATTATTGGCAAGATGAACTGCTAGAAAGTTATCTCTCCAGTCGTCCGCTAGATTTATGCTATAAGTTGGGAGGAAAAGCATTAGCCGGGGCCAAATTATTATCGGCTAAGCAAGGTGCTCAATTATTAGGTAGAGAAGTTGAATGCCTTATTTATGACGATAATGATGGCTTTGACGCCAATAGTTTCACCGCTGCTTCTGGTGCACTTCGCTATGGTGGGATCTTATTCCTTTTGCAGTCGAATAAAGATGACTGCATGTCGAACCGATGGTTAGAGACGGCACTCGTCGATTCGATTACAATTTCTGAACATAAAAAACCGCCTTCGTTACCCATATCTTCAAACTCTTCAACTCTTGAAAACCAGTTCTATGAACAAGAAAATGCGATATCACTAATAAAAAAAGTAGTAAGTGGGCATCGAAAAAGGCCACTTATTATTACTGCTGATAGAGGTAGAGGAAAAAGTTCGGCACTCGGTATCGCCGCTGCGCAGCTGATAAATAGTAATGACTTCCGTATCGTCGTTACGGCGCCCTCTCGAAAAGCGGTCGACCCTGTGTTTGTTCATGCGAAACAACATTTAACAACTATTACTAACGAAAACAAAAACTCGCTTTCGTCAAACCACTCTTTCATTCAGTTTGTTTCTCCTGATGAATTAATCAGGTCGAATATTGAATGCGATTTAGTATTGGTAGATGAGGCGTCTGCGATACCCGTTTCGATGTTACTGCGTATTACTTCTCTCTATCATCGCACTGTATTCTCTTCGACAATTCACGGTTACGAGGGTTGTGGTAGAGGATTTACGCTTAAGTTTTTTAGGTGGCTCGACGAGAATCGGCCAGGTTGGAAAAAATGTCATATTCATCAGCCCATACGGTGGAATGAAGGCGACCCACTAGAAGCATGGGTTTTTGATACATTTTTATTGAACACAGAAGTTTATCCAAAAAGTGTTGAACACCTTATTGGTCAGACACAGAGTTCGATTATCAATAAAGAACAGTTACTCAGTTCCCCTACTCTATTTAAGAAGATTTTTTCTTTACTGGTTAGTGCTCATTATCAGACCTCTCCAAATGACATGATGCAGATATTGGACGATGAGTCTATTTTCCTGTTTGTTCGAATGAGTAGGGACGACGTTGTTGGTTGCATTGTGGCAAAAATCGAAGGTGAGCTCAGCCCCGAATTAATTCAAAGTGTGATGAAAGGAATTAGAAGACCTAAAGGGCATTTGGCTCCCGTCATTCTTGCGGGTCAAATGGGTTTTTCACAAGCCGCTGTCTGTCGCTCTTTACGGGTGATGCGCATTGCTGTCGCACAGGCGTTTCAACACTCTGGTATCGGTAGTCAGATGCTGCGCGACCTGAGGTCTCAAAAAGAAATTCCGTTTGATTACCTTTCTACTAGTTTCGGTGTTACCTCAGAGTTGTATCGTTTTTGGACCAGAAATTGTTTTTACCCGGTACGTTTGGGCTCTAGTCTCGATCATGCCAGTGGCACATATTCGTTATTGATGCTCAGTTCTGATGCTAAAACTAATTGGTTAGGGGAGGCTGAAACTCGTTTTTGCCAGGATTTTGTCGCCTTGCTGCCAGAGACATTCCGACAATTATCTGCTCCTTTCGTTTTGGATTTATTGCGTTCATGTAATATGACATCCATTTCCGTGTCTCATTCTCAAGTTAGCCTTGTTCAGTTTTATGTTGAAGGCGGTGGCGGATACGAGAGCGTCGTCTATCCATTGATCAAGTTGTTGTTAAAGTACATACACACGAAAGAGGTCCATCCTATATTGGTGTCCAAGTTGTTGCAAAAAAATTCATGGAATGAGATTGCGACGATTTACTCACTTAATGGAAGGAAACAATCTGAACAACTTTTTAGACGGAGTGCCGCCATACTGCTTTAATTTACACTGTAAACTGTCGCTTGATTTACACTGTAAATCTTATTTCTTATCTGAATTGTTAATAAAAAAGTGATTCAAACAGGGTTTTTCGCAAAGTTTGACAAAGTGTCCCATACTTTAAGATAAACTCTTAATATCAAATGAAATGAGCTATGTTCTAAAATGTGGAAAGAGTTAACTCGATTATCTGAAGACTCCAACAGCGTCATTGCTCAACTGCCCCGAGGCGAGGAAGTTGGGCCTACGTTTAGTATTGACGGCTTAGAAAAAGTCTTAACTGAGCTAGAAGTTAGCAGCTTTTATTATGATGATGAAGCTGCTGGACGATTTGTGCGAGCTGCTAGAGAAAATAAAAAATCGGCGTTTGAAGGCGTTACTGTCGCCTTTCGTAAAGATGCAGAAGCTAAAGTTGAATTATCAGATAGTGACATGCTCGCGACGATGCATGTCACTGGCCCTTTTGGGGGTAAACAAATTAGTCCAGTAGAAATCATGCAGGCGCTTGCAAATGCACATGTAACGAAGGGTATTAATAAACTAGCGCTTAAGAAGATGCTATCTTTGAGTGCTGACTTGCCGAAGGGCGAAGCCGTTGAACAACCGGTAGCCCGAGGGTTACAACCAGTAAATGGCAAAGACGCACAATTTGTCCCTATGGTTGAAGACGCGAATACTCGGGTATTAGCTCCCCAAGAAAAAGACAACAAAACCCATAAAGTTGATATGCGTGACCTTGGTGAAACCATTACAGTAGAGCAGGGTCAAGCGATAATGAAACGCATCCCTGCAACGAATGGCAAACAAGGTTATACGGTAGTCGGTGTTTCCATTCCGCCTCAAGCAGGCAATGATAAAATATTGAAAGAAGGTAAGGGCTCCAATATCGATAGGGACAACCCAAACTTGCTGCGTGCTAGCCAGTCAGGGATGCCAATTATTCGGGAATCGACAATCGACGTTGACCCTTCTCTTATTTTGAAAAATGTTGATGTTACAACTGGCCACATTAAATTTAAAGGTAGCTTGATTGTTTCTGGAAACATCGAGGCGGGAATGGTCGTTCGTGCTACTGGTTCTGTGACCGTTGGTGGGTTTATAGAATCAGCAGATGTTCAAGCTCAAGAAGATATCATTGTAGGTAAGGGCATTATTGGACACGCTGTAGATGAAGGTGAAGATAAAGCCTGTGTTGTTAAAACAAACGGGAACATCAAATCAAAATATAGTCAGTTTGCTTTTCTACAGGCGATGGGAAACATTGACTTAGAGCTTTACTGTATGAGCTGCACAACGATGTGTACGGGTGACCTAACCGTCAAAGACGCGAACAACAAACATGGTACGCTTAGTGGCGGTATTGCACGAGTGGGCGGTAAAGTAGAGTGTTTCAATTTGGGTGTGGAAGGTGATACGGCGACAACGATACAGGCCTTCGTTAAATATAATAAGTATAAGCAGGGTCTAGCCGAGCTGAGAGAACGTTACAAGGTTGTGCAAGACAAAACCATGGACGCCATTCGGCAAGAAATGGAATTGATGAAAAGGCCCAAAGAAGAACGCTCAGAACGAGAAATCGTCGGGATTCAAAATCTAAAGAAAAAAACAACGTATTGATTGAACAAACTAAAACTAAAATAGAGAACGCTGAATCTGAGCTTGAAAGGTTATTAGAGCTAAACACGATAAAAGCCAACAAGGTCTTTACCCGCGTTTCAATTCAGTATGGTGATGAGACATATTTGACCAAAAAAGACAAAGGTGTCAGCGTATTTTCCTATGACAGGAATAAGATTCATTGTCGGACGATGGTCGAAGGTGTTGAACAAGAGGAAGAACTTTAAATCTTTCAATACGAGATAATGGATGAAAAAGAGGAAGCATTGCGCTTCCTCTTTTTTTTGCAACTCTGCTTCTTTAACTTGCGGCTCTAACTTTCCCTTGCTTGAGGTCTTTTAATACCTGAAGTTTTGGGCCGTCCGCGATGATAGAACCTTTTTCCATCACTATTACTCGATCAACAATATCCAGCATAGAGGTTTTATGCGTTATCAAAATAAGCGTTTCATTTTTATTCATCTGCCCAAGCTGATTTTTAATATACATCTCGGTACGATTATCCATTGCACTTGTTGGTTCATCCATCAGAAGTACTGGAGGGCGACCCAATAATGCCCGAGCAATTGAAACCGATTGTCGTTGTCCACCAGATAACAATAAGCCTCCCTCACCAACTTGCCTTTCAAGGCCCGCAGGATCTTGTTGAGTAAATACGGTCACACCAGCGCGATTAGCCGCATCCATTACTTCTCTATCATCAACGAGCGTTTGTCCCAGCGTAATATTATCTCTTATTGAACCAAAGAATAAGACGCTTTCTTGAGGTACACAGCCTATATTGCGTCGTACATCGACATGATGCAGTTGGGCTATGTCGGTGTCATCTATACGTACATGCCCCTCTGTGGGTTGATACAGGCCCATAATAAGGCGCTCTAGAGTAGTCTTGCCTGAGCCAATACGACCTATTATTGCCACTTTCTCACCAGGTTG
>LLEJ01000048.1_pt1 | contig 16034 bp, 16 predicted proteins | sample 595831 | NCBI WGS metagenome assembly LLEJ01 (sample SAMN02919310, study PRJNA255460) | bioreactor metagenome | biome: chemostat; feature: culture 2011_10.1; material: sediment; isolation source: day101 10degC chemostat 2011 inoculated with Wadden Sea sediment taken from... | place: Germany: Bremen... | reverse complement strand
CAAACGTTTGATACTGAACCTTAGCTAATAATGCTTTCGGTTCTTCAGCCGAATTATTTTGATTCGCATTCTCTTCGGCTTGCAGCATCCCTAAACCTAACCAAAGCGATAGGCCAATAAGAAGTATGAATGAGATAAGCCAGGGGCGTTGTGAAAAAAAGCGACCGACGTGGCGGATTGCCATAACAGAGTTCCTTTTAGTTACCACAAATAAAAAGTGACTGCTAAATAATAGAGATCGTGCGTTCAGTCACTTGGGCAGGCAAAAATTAGCAAAGCCTTACGTAAGAGTTTCAAACATAAGGCTTTGATTGTAATTTGATGACAGACTATAACACTTTATACAGTGAAAACTGTGTAACAGATCTAGACGCTGAAAGATGCTCCACAACCACAAGTAGTCGTTGCATTTGGGTTATTGACAAAAAAGCGCGCCCCTTCAAGACCTTCTGTATAGTCCACAACACCACCAATCAAGTATTGCAAGCTCATAGGATCCACGACAAGTGTTACACCACTATTAACAATCGTCGTGTCGCCATCATTTACTTTCTCATCGAACGTAAATCCGTACTGGAAACCGCTACAGCCACCACCAGTAATGTATACACGCAATTTTAATTCTGAATTCTCTTCTTCTTCGATCAGCGTTTTTACTCTTATTGCTGCCGCATCAGAAAAAGATAATGGTACATTTAGTTCGCTCACGATGACCTCTCTCTTTCGTGTCATATCAACTCTTAATTTATTCTATATCTTATACGAGTCAATATTAGATTTCTCAATATCTGCTGATTATCTAATACCTGACTAAATCATTCAAGTATTGTTATGCTTCATTACAAACCTTGCTCGGTACTTTGTTTCTGCATCAACTCACTATTTTAATTATTTACATCAATTTTCTAAACCTATCTTGCACAAGTTCGTTACAATACCAAGCTATCACTTCAAGTCAGAACAACGAGGAAAATATTGATGACCAAATCAGCAGAACTCTATCAAAAGGCGCAAAAAACCATTCCTGGCGGTGTGAACTCTCCCGTTCGAGCATTCAACGGTGTGGGTGGCTCTCCAATATTTGTAGAAAAAGCAGATGGCCCTTTGATATTTGATGCAGATGGTAAATCTTATATCGATTATGTCGGTTCTTGGGGCCCTATGATTCTTGGTCACAACCACCCGGCTATTCGCAACGCAGTTATCGAAGCCGCTCACAGAGGCCTAAGCTTTGGTGCACCGACCGAAGTAGAAGTTGAGATGGCCGAACTCGTTTCAAAAATAGTGCCTTCTATGGAACAACTTCGTATGGTGAACTCTGGTACAGAAGCGACGATGAGTGCAATACGTTTAGCTCGTGGCTTTACTGGCCGAGATAAAATTGTCAAAATTCGAAGGTTGTTATCACGGCCACGCAGACAGCTTATTAGTTAAAGCTGGCTCGGGTGCCCTTACCTTGGGTCAACCTAGCTCTCCTGGCGTACCTGCCGACTTTGCGAAGTACACATTAACGGCGACATTCAATAGCGTAGAATCGGTACAGGCACTATTTGATGCCAATAAAGGCGAAATAGCCTGCATCATCGTAGAACCCGTTGCTGGCAACATGAACTGCATTCCGCCGATAGAGGGTTTCCACGAAGGTCTACGCGAAATATGTGACAAAGAAGGTGCCCTGCTCATTTTTGATGAAGTGATGACGGGTTTCCGTGTGGCTCAAGGTTGTGCACAAGCCTATTACAACATCAAACCAGATCTAACGTGTTTAGGTAAAGTCATTGGTGGTGGTATGCCAGTAGGCGCATTTGGCGGCCGTAAAGATGTGATGCAACACATTGCACCGACTGGTCCTGTTTATCAAGCGGGCACTCTATCAGGCAACCCTATCGCAATGGCAGCGGGTCTCGCTTGTTAAAAACGTTAACAGAAGAAGGTAATGAAGCAGCGCTGGCTAGAAAAAACCAAACAACTTGCGGACGGTTTTAAAGCACTGGCTGATAAAAACCATATCCCACTGCTTGTTTCTCAGGTTGGCGGCATGTTTGGCTTCTTCTTTACAGATCAAGAGAAAGTAACCTGTTATGAAGAGGTTGCGAAATGCGATGTTGAACGCTTTAAAGCTTTCTTCCACCTGATGTTAGAAGAAGGTATTTACCTTGCACCTTCCGCTTTTGAAGCGAGCTTTACTTCACTTGCTCACGGTGAAAAAGAGATTGAAGCAACGCTCGCAGCAGCAGACCGTTGTTTTGCAAAACTCGCTTAACGTTCTAGCACACTAACATAACTAAAGGGGCCGATATTCATCGCCCCTTCTTAATCTATTCTTAATATTCTCATCCGAAAAACGAAACAATCGATGGGTTAACGATTCTAAACGTCCGTTCACCATTGTTAATGCCAGTTCACAATCACTAGAATTAGAATCACACTTATAAAACCGCTGAACCATGGGAATTTTCTAAAACGCATTTTCGATTTGGAACATTTTTTATTACCACCACAACACGCCATACCTACCTCTACAAGATTCTAATCATTATTTTTCAGATGGATTTTCATATCTATTAGAATACCGTTAGTTATGAAATCAATTGTTGGCGAAAATCAATTAAACAATTATTTGAAAACCCGCGCTTTAACAGCCATTATAATCATCATCATTACTCTGACATATAAGCGATTACCTAGTGCCAGAAAAACTTCAGATACCTTCAAGCCATTGGGTGCTCATTGCTGCCTTATTAGTGAGTGGCTACGCGTGCTACCTACTCGTTGCACCCTATATGAATTCTATCGTAATGGCATTCATTATATCCCTATTAATGTTCCCCTTACATGAATGGATCGAGAAAAAAATCCCCAAACACAATAATCTCTCTTCCTTGCTCTCATGTGTTGTACTTACCTTCATTATTGTCATTCCGTTACTTGCTGTTTTTGCCGCCATTGTTCAGCAAGGTTCCCTTGCAACACAACAGATTTATCATTGGGTAACGGCAGGTGGTATCCAAGAATTTTTCAAACTACCTTGGATAGTGAAAGCGCTTGATTTTGTAAATGAATATTTACCGTTTGAAGCGATAGAACCACAGCAAATAGCAGAAAAGATTGGCAAGCTAGCAACAACCTTTGGCAGTAATCTTGTCTCCATTAGTGCGAAAATTTTAGGCGACGCCACCAACTTTCTTATGGATTTCATGTTGATGTTGTTTGTCTTATTTTTTCTACTTAGAGATCACGACAAAATCATCGTTGCAATGCGCCATATTCTTCCCCTATCCCGTAGCCAAGAAGACAAGCTATTGGACGAAGTAGAAAAAGTTGCAAAGTCGGCCGTTCTTGGTTCGTTTTTAACCGCAATAGCACAAGGATTCGCAGGTGGTATCGGTATGTGGTTATGCGGATTCCCGGCGCTTTTCTGGGGGGCGATGTTTGGTTTCGCATCTTTTATCCCTATTGTCGGTACCGCACTGATATGGATACCTGCAACGTTGTATTTATTGATCACAGGCGATACCAACTGGGCTATATTCCTAGCCGTTTGGTCAATTGCACTTGTTGGTTCAATCGACAATGTTCTGCGTCCATTATTGATGCAAGGCAGTGCTGGCATGAATACACTAATGATCTTCTTCTCCTTGCTAGGAGGGATTCAATTATTTGGTTTAATCGGTCTAATCTATGGCCCGATTGTCTTTGCTGTCGCCATCGTCCTATTCAATATATATGAAGAAGAGTTCCATGGTTTTCTAAAAAGCCAAGACAAAAGTTAGAACGAACTAAAATAGCTTCATGCTATGGGCAGATTATGCGAAAATCTGCCCACTTTAGTCTTTCCGGAAAAAAACATGTCTTATACCGCCCCTAGCCAGATAGCAGAACGTCAACTCACCTACTTTGAGGGGAAGCACGTTTTGGTTGCTGGAGAAGCAGAAGATCTATTTCCTGTAGAGTTGGCTAAACACTGCGAATCCGTTTCTGTATTCACTTCAAATTATAGTTATCACCGCTTAATTAAGAGTAAAGACACCATAACGAGTTACTTTGGTACGCAGTTTAATCAAGAAACACAAGCGGATATGGTTTTACTTTATTGGCCTAAAGCGAAGGCTGAGGCTGAATATCTCCTTGCTATGCTATTTGCTCACTTAGGTACCGAGACTGAAATCGTTGTCGTCGGTGAAAATCGCTCTGGTGTCAAAAGCATAGAAAAAATGTTTACCAAATACGGTCGAGTTACAAAATTTGATTCGGCGCGTCGATGTTCTTTTTACTGGGGACAATGCGATACTCAACCAGAGCCATTCGACCTAGAGCAATGGTATAAGAGTTATACAGTAGAACTTTCAGGCCAAGAGTTGGTTGTCAAAAGTTTACCCGGTGTATTCAGCCATGGGCAATTAGATGTAGGAAGCAAACTATTAGTCGACTCACTACCAAAACTAAAAGGTAAAGTGCTCGACTTTGGTTGTGGTGCAGGCGTTATAGGGGCAACACTCGCGCTCAAAAACCCAGATATCGTTCTGGAAATGTGTGATATCAGTGCTTTTGCTATTGCCTCTTCAATTGAGACATTAAGAGCCAATGGATTAACCGGAAAAGTCTTTGCTTCTGATGTTTATTCAGACACCAGCAATGATTATGACTTTATCATCAGTAATCCTCCTTTCCATTCAGGATTAGAAACGAATTATAATGCGACAGAAACTCTGCTTACCGATGCTCCAAAAAAACTGAGTAAAAGAGGCGAGCTTTTTATAGTGGCGAATAGTTTTCTAAAATATTCACCTATCATTGATAATTATTTCACGGATTGCGAGACCATAAATAAGACCTCTAAATTCGCTATATATCATGCGAAAAAGCAAAAAAAACCAACCTTGAACCGTGACGAATTTAGTTTTTAGCACCATTATTTGGCGACTTACTTACTAAAAGTCGATTAACCGACGCATTGTTAATGAGACTTTTTCGCCATCTTCAATTGATAATCTTGAACCGCAGAAACCCAATTTGGTCGATTAATATATCGGCCTATAATCACCACTGGAACGACAAAAATATACAAGGGTAGCGACTCATAGAAAAAGAGATTGGCGATGGCGTCTTCATGGGAAAAATGTGTGAGTAGTGCAAGTACGTCAAACAAGATAGCAAGAACGACTGAAATAAAAGAAAGTATTAACAATAACCCCAGTAGATCTCTTAAAATAATTTTTGATGCCGTCATATCCGTGACTTCCTAGTTTTTCCTAATAACGTACTCCTCAAAGATAGATAAAAAAAGAATCTTATATCTCAATTATTGTGCAAATTAATATTTCAAAAATCGATTACTCGCATAGAATATATTGGCATGATTTATTTTTTCTTTTTGATGTTTATCCACCAGCGAAAAACCTGATACAAGTTCGTTAAGTGTCCAGTCAAACCCTTACTCAGTAAAAACCGTCATGAATTATCGGAGAGAAGTATGCAAATATTAACCAATCACGTAGGTTATGAAATTCATGGCCCTAAGCAGGCCATTATCTCTAATCATGACTCCCATTTTGACGTTGAGTTCGTCTACTTGCATTGCGCCAAAACCAAGAAAGAACTGGCTTCATACCCAATGAAGAGCCACGATAAAGTGGCGAACTGGCATACCGGCTTCTATTCAAGCGTTGACTTCAGTTCATTTACTCACCCAGGGCTGTTTTACCTAAAAGTTAAAACGACGTGCTCACCAATATTTGAATTGAATGAAGGCATTTTGATGCAACGTACCTTCTCTGACGTACTGCATTACTTTACGTCACAACGTTGTAGCGGTATTTTTGACAAAAAAGACAAGCACGTGTCCCTATTCAATAGCGAAAAAACCGTCGATGTTCATGGAGGTTGGTTCGATGCATCTGGTGATGTCAGCAAATACCTTAGCCATCTCTCTTATGCTAACTACTTGAACCCACAGCAAACACCAATGGTTGTCTGGAATATGATCAAGGGGTTGTCTATTTTGGACTCAACGGGTCTAGGTAATGGTCAACCTAAGAATAGCGTTCTATTACCTGATCTTTCTCGTACTCAGCTGATAGAAGAAGCCTTGTATGGCGCTGACTTCCTAGTGCGAATGCAAGCGGAAGAGGGGTACTTCTATACCACTGTATTTGATAAATGGAGCAAGGATATAGATCAGAGAGAGATCTGTTCTTACGCTACCCAAAATGGCCACAAGTCTAGCGACTATCAAGCAGGTTTTCGTCAAGGAGGCGGCATAGCCATTGCTGCTCTTGCAGCCGCATCACGATTAGCAACCCATGGGGAGTATAAGCATTCAGATTACTTAATGAGCGCTGAAAAAGGTTATCGTCATCTACTCGAAAACAATAAGCAGTATTTAGACAACGGCGAAGAGAATATTATTGATGAATACTGTGCCTTACTGGCCTGCGTAGAGCTTTATCGCGCAACCGATACACCATTTTATCTCCATGAAGCGAGAACTTGGGCCATACGCCTAAGAAAAAGGCAGCACACTGACGACAATATTGAAAACTTCTGGTCAGCCAATGATGATGGTTCTCGCCCTTATTTCCATGCTAGTGAAGCTGGTTTACCTGTCATTGCCTTGTGCGAATACTTGTTGATCGAACCCAAAGAAAACATAAAAAACACAATAAAATCAACAGTAAGGTTAGCCATGACCTTTGAGCTCACCATAAGCCAAAAGAATTCTAATCCCTTCGGCTATCCTCGCCAATATGTCAAAGCCATCGACAAGGAGAAACAAGATACTTTCTTCATTCCACACAACAATGAATCAGGTTATTGGTGGCAAGGCGAAAATGCACGGTTAGCGTCATTAAGCGTTGCTACGTTTTTAGCACTTCCCTATGTTGATGAGAGTACCTTGGAGCCGAAGCTCAGGCAGTACGGACACAACTGTATGAATTGGATTTTGGGGCTAAACCCATTTGATATTTGTATGTTAGAAGGTCACGGTAAGAACCCTCTTGATTACTCGCTAGAACATGACTTTATTAACGCCAAAGGCGGTATTTGTAATGGCATCACCTCCGGCTTTGAAGATGAAAATAACATCGCATTTAATCCAGAACATCAAAAAAACGACATGCTGCAAAATTGGCGCTGGGGCGAGCAGTGGATTCCACACGGAGCATGGTACTTACTTGCTATCATAGCTCAAGCATCCTATTACCAAAGGGGAGACTCTTGAATAGGTGGTTTATTCAAGGCTTTTGCCACTGCTTATAAGGACGGTAATAAGTCACCAAACAGTATATGAAAAAGACGTAAGCGAAAATAGCCTATGTGTTACTGAGTAGTACCCAATATATACGGTTTAACCTCATCTATTGGGTAATTAAGTTGCTCAATTCGGCGGTTCAGTTTCTCTACTCTAGAGGTGGGGTTTGGGTGAGTAGAAAGAAAATTATAATCTTGTTCTGATTGGTCTGAAATTCTCTCAAAAAAGTCGGTGGCACCACCTGCATGTCCATAAGTTCGAACGAGTAGATCAAGCGCGAATAGATCCGCCACTTCTTCTTGATCTTGAGAGTACTGGGCTTGAAAGCTCATTGCTGTATTTGAAATCAATTCGTTTACGTCACTATCCACACCCAATAAAAATGTAGAGATAACCGCAATACCTAAACCTCTGCCTAATCCTCGTAAATGATCACGAGAATCAAAGTGTCCGAGCTCATGGCTAAGTACCATGTCGAGTTCATTCTCTGATTCAATGACACTAAGCAAACCTGAATAGACAATAATATTTCCGCCCGGCAACGCCATGGCATTAACCTGATCATCATCTCCGAGATAAACCTGAAAATCATACTGCTTTAAGATCGAGTCGCTGGGGAGTTTTTCTATCATTCGATTAAGTCGCAAACTCAATTCTGCATTAGGCGCGGCATCAAAGTTTTCGACAATACTGTCGGAAAATATGGCTTCTATTTCTGGTGATGTTTTTGATACTGCCCAGTCAGTCATCATACCAAGAGAAATAAATATTACGCCTGTCAAAAATATCAGTCCCCCCACTAACCAGAAAAGCTCTATCAATGGATGCTTTTTGGTTACATTGGGGTTTTCTGAAAGAACTTTCGGCGTATATTTAATCATCGCAATTTGCTACTGATTGGAGTTAATGTACGCTGTCCCGTAAGCGACAACTTCAACACTACCTACCTGCCTTTTTTGATTAGCACTATTACCAATCGCGGCGGTTTCTAAACGTAGATTAACCACCATATTCGCGCCTTTAGCCAGCGCCTCTTCTTTCATTCGAAGTATTGCTTCTCTACGCGCTCTATCTACAAGTGATTCATACGAGGTTACATTTCCACCAAATATGTTTCTCAACGTAGCCAACAGTCGCTTAAAATAATCGATGGAAATAACCACATTACCCGTAACAAGTTCTGTTCGTTGGCTGGAAGCATCTTTGGGCTCCCACTTAGTGGTAATAACAGGAATATGGATGAGTTCACGCTCTCGTTTTTCGATTGATGCGTAATGAGCCCGCTCAAAATACGAACCAGCTCCGTAACCCACACAAACCAATATGAGGAAGATTACAATATTTAGATTCTGCAGTATCAGTTCCATACGATCACCTATACCACTTTAACTGCTGTACCGTAGACGAAAAGTTCGGCTGCGCCTTGAGCAACAGATGATGTTGCAAAACGAATGTTGACGATGGCATTCGCACCCATTAACTCCGCTTGCTCTCCCATTCGATTCATCGCCTCTTCACGGGAGTCTTGTAGTAATTCTGTGTAACCTTTAAGTTCACCACCAATGAGATTCTTAAGGCCCGCCATAAAATCTCTACCAACGTGTTTCGCGCGAACAGTACTCCCTTGAACAATACCAAAATGCTCAACAATTTCTTTTCCTGGTACCGTTTCAATATTCGTATAGATCATTATCGTCTCCTAGCAAACATACATTATTCAATCTCAGACATGTGAAACCACATTACATTCTATCTAATTGTAATGTCAAAGATTTATTACATAGCAGTAGATTAAGTATGACCTCGAAGCACGAACTTAAAATCGTCAGAGGCTCCAGGTGTAATGACTTATAAGAATGCCAATATAGATTGCTCTTCTAATGCAATACTGACAGTATCACCAACCGATATTGCCGATGCGGCTGTCGCAACGAGTTTAGTATCATCTATCTCGATAACATAGCGACATTGATCCCCCATAAACAACTGTTCCACAACCTTAGCGACCCCTGCTACATTCTGAGACACTTGCACGTACTGCGGTCGTATTAGCAATTGGCAATCGTCACCATTTGCTATATTCCCTTTTGATTGAGCAGTAATAACGCCAAGCACCGTCTCAAATTTTGTTTCGCTGATTTTTTTTGCCGCTAAATAACTGCCACCACCAAGGAAATTAGCAACAAATTTACTCGACGGTTGGTGGTAAAGATCGGAAGCTTCACCAAATTGTTCAATAACACCATTGTTCATAACCGCCATCTTATCTGCGAAGGCAAACGCCTCTTCACGGCTATGAGTCACGAAGATTGCCGTTACACCCTGCTGCTTAAAAATTTTGCGGATCTGCAATATTAGATCGTGCCGTACTTGAGTATCGATATTTGAAAAAAGGTTCATCTAGCAAAAGTAGGTTTGGCTTATATGCAAGAGAGCGGGCAATCGCAATACGTTGCTGCTGACCACCGGATAACTGATGAGGATATCGATTTTGATAACCGGGAAGATGGATCAGCGCCAACATTTCGTCGACTATCTTCAGCTTCTCTGCGGTGGAGACTTCTCGTAGCCCGAATGCGATATTTTCTGCAACAGTCAGATGCGGAAAAAGGGCGTAATCTTGAAAGATCATACCAATATGGCGCTGTTCAGGTGGCAACCAACTTTCGCCATCATCCAGCAATTGGTCATTCAGACTCATGGTACCGCTCGTTAACGGAAGCAGCCCCGCAATTGCCTTTAATAGTGTTGTTTTTCCGCAACCACTCGCACCAAGCAGGCAGACTATTTCGCCCTTCTCAACCTCAAGGGATAGGGATTCCAGAACGTTTTCATTCTCGTACTGGCAGGTCAAATTGTTGATGGATAAGGTACTACTCATTAATGTGCCTGTTCTAAAGATCGATTGATAACGATAAGAGGGATTAAACCTACCAGTATTAACAAGACGGCAGGTAGTGCGCCCAACTCTAGGTGTTCATCTGAGACAAAATTGTAAACATACGTCGCTAAGGTTTCGAAGTTAAATGGTCTTAACAACAGAGCGGCATTGAGCTCTTTCATTGATTCAATAAATACCAACAAGCCTGCGACCAAAACACCGCGTCTAACCAAAGGCAAATGAACGCGTTTTAACATCTGATTCTGATTGCACCCCATCGTTCTACTTGCCATATCCATAGACGGGGAGATTTTGTTTAAGCTACTTTCCACGCTACCAATCGCAACAGCAGAAAATCGCACCACCATAGCAAATATCATGGCAAACATTGAACCAGAAAGAACCAAGCCGGGTCTTCCCCATTCCATCTGTTTGGCGATATCGTTTATCCAGTGGTCCATCGTAAGTACTGGTGCCATGACACCAATCGCTAACACAGTACCCGGCACTGCATAACCGAGAGAGGCCAAACGCATAAATATAACACTCAAACGGTTACCATTGAGTCGATGTGAGAAATTGACCACCAATGCTACCAGTATCGCGATGAGAGCCGCAATAATAGAAACCTGCAAGCTATTCACCGCATACTGTCTGAATTCTTCCGTCCAGCTTTGCGAAAAATATTTATACGCGTAGATAAGTAGCTGGCCCAATGGCAAGATAAACGCAACGGAAACCAGCCCCCAGCACCATGTTAGTGCTAACCATTTCTTCCACCCATGGAGTGTATAACGCAACTCTTCGTGGCTAGTAAAGTTTGCCTGAAACAGCTTTTGCTTTCTCCGGCTATAACGTTCGGTGCTCAATAATAGGATAACCACAAGCAACATAATCGCAGATATTTTTGCCGCTGCATTGAGATTTGAATAACCAAGCCACGTATCGTAAACGGCCGTGGTTAAAGTATTAACTGAAAAATAGCTGACCGTGCCAAAATCGCCAATCGTTTCCATTGCCACCAAAGACAAACCCACGGCAATGGAAGGACGTGCGAGAGGAAGAGACAATCGTCTAAAGCTTTCGAATGGCGAGCACCGAAGTAGCCTTGCCGATTGCAGTAAACTGGCACTCTGCTCCATAAAGGCGGCTCTGGCCATCAAATAAACATAGGGATAAAAAACCAGAGCTAAAATGGCCGTCGCACCACCTAGCGAGCGTAAATCAGGGAACCAGTAGTCTCCAGCCTGCCAGCCAAAAAACGCCCGAATGAATATCTGTATTGGACCCGCATAATCAAACCAGTCAGTAAAAATATACCCAACAACGTAGCCTGGCATAGCCAACGGCAGTACGAGTGCCCACTGCAATATTCTTTCACCCGGTAATCGGCACATCGCCATTAACCATGCACTTGGCACGCCAAATAACAGCGCTAAAACAAGCACACCCAATACAAGAACGACAGTATTGTAGATATAGGTAGGCATTACCGTAGAAATTAGATGTGCAAAAAGATCACCTGAATCACCAAGCGACAAATAGAAGATAGCTAAGATCGGCAAAACCAGTAGCAGAGACAAACTCCCACTACTGGCTTTCCAAATACGATTTTTTTCTTTCATTTATATAACAGCATATAAAATAAATGCACTCGATTTAATATGTCGTCACTTCCGTGTAAACGAGAGTCTTTGTAAAGTCATATCCCCACTTTCATGCAGTGCTGTTCGGTTAGAACAAAAAACCGTCATTCCCGTCGAAACGGGAATCTTGATAGAATCAGATCCCCGCTTTCGTAGGATGACGTTGCTTTTGTAGGGACACAGAGTTAGACAGCCTTAACCTAACTACATTACACTTTCGTTGGAGTTACGGGGTAGTTCATCCTTATTAAAGGTCAAACTTCACTTCGTCCAATAATTTTACCGCTTTACTATGATTGGCGGCAATCTCTTCTAATGCAAGATCATCTGCTTTAAAATCACCCCAAGATGCAACAAGTTCAGATCGCTTCACACCTTCTTTAACTGGGTATTCGAAGTTCACTTCAGCATACATTTTTTGAGCAATATCGCCAGTTAGGAATTCCATCAGTTTTACCGCATTCTCTTTGTTTGGAGAATACTTAGCCATTGCCATGCCGCTTACATTGACATGAGTACCGGTGGTATTTTGATTCGGGTAGTTAATATAAACAGCATCAGCCCATGCTTTTTGCTCTTTATCGTTAACCATTTTACCTAGGTAATAGCTATTTCCTAATGAAACATCACATAAACCTTCTTTGATCGCTTTTACTTGACCACGATCGTTACCTTGAGGTTTACGTGCTAGATTTGCTTTGACACCTTCTAACCAAGTTTTGGTTTCCGCTTCACCCTTATGCGCTATCATCGCAGAAACAAGGGAAACGTTGTAAGCATGCTTACCAGAACGTGTACAAATTTTACCTTTATATTCTGGATTCGCTAAATCTGCATAATCAAATTCCGCACCCAACTTACCCACACGATCGCGAGAAGAATAGACATTACGGCTGCGTAGCGTTAGAGCAAACCACTCATCTTTGCTATCTCTGTATTGTGTTGGAACGTTTTGTTCAATCACATCATTTTGCACTGGCTGAACGACATCTTTTTCAACTAATTCCGCTAAGCGGCTGATGTCCGTCGTTAAAATTACATCTGCAGGGCTATACTCACCTTCCTGTTGTAGCTTCTCTGCTAAACCTTTCTTAGCAAATTTAACGTTAACTTTGATGCCCGTTTCTTTGGTGAATTCGTTAAACATTGGTTCAACTAAGAACGGTTGACGATAAGAATAAACATTTACCTCTTCGGCGGCAAAAGTAGGTGAGCTAATAGAAATCAAAGCTAGGGCAGAAAGAGATAGCACTTTTTTCATTGTAATTCCTTAAACATAGATGCAAATGATAATAGTTATCGTTCGCTATTATATTTAAAAAAATAGTTTCTGCAATGACAAATATCAATAAACAAAAGAAAAACCCGCCACAAGGGCGGGTTTAATATTACGAATTGTTATTACTTATAACTAAGACCTAATGACAATTACTTTAGAGAAACAAACTCTGGGTAAGCACCAACACCACAGTCGTGCATGTCCATACCTTCCATCTCTTCGTCTTCCGTCACTCGGATACCCGTTGTCGCTTTCAGTACAGCCCAAACCACTAGACTTGCTCCGAATACCCAAGCAAAGATAACTGCCGCACCAAGAAGCTGGGCTCCAAATGTTGCATCCGCATTGCTTACAGGAACAACCAATAAACCAAATAGACCACATACACCGTGCACAGAGATAGCACCAACGGGATCATCAATCTTGATTTTATCAAACGCGATAATAGAGAATACAACGAGCGCGCCTGCCACTACACCGATGATAATCGCGGCAACAGGTGATGGTGATAGTGGGTCAGCGGTGATAGCGACAAGACCGGCTAATGCACCATTCAAAATCATCGTTAGGTCTGCTTTACCCCATGTTGTTTTACACACTAGTAGAGCGGCGATAGCACCTGCGGCTGCGGCAGCATTCGTGTTTAGGAATATTTGACCTACCGCCGTCGCGTTTTCGAAGTCAGAAAGCATTAACTGAGAACCACCGTTAAAGCCGAACCAACCGAACCAAAGGATAAATGTACCGAGTGTCGCAAGTGGCATATTTGAACCAGGAATTGGATGAACTTCACCGTTCTTACCATATTTCCCTTTACGAGCACCGAGTAGCAATACACCCGCTAACGCAGCAGCGGCACCAGCCATGTGTACAATACCTGAACCAGCAAAGTCACTAAAACCAGCAGCAGCAAGGAAACCACCACCCCAAGTCCAGTATCCTTCAACAGGATAGATAACCCCGGTAAGAACAACAGAGAAGATTAAGAATGCCCATAGCTTCATACGTTCTGCAACTGCACCAGAAACCACTGACATTGATGTCGCCACGAAGACAACTTGGAAGAAGAAATCTGATTCTAGAGAGTGATCTGCGCCTTCACCTTGCGAACCGATGAGTGCACCAATCGAAGGAATGATGCCACCTTCAGTATTGTCTACATACATAATGTTGTAGCCAATCAACAAGAACATGGTACAAGCGATAGCATAAAGTACGAAGTTCTTAGTTAAAATTTCAGTGGTGTTCTTTGAACGAACAAGGCCCGCTTCTAGCATGGCAAAACCGGCTGCCATCCACATGACCAACGCACCTGAAATTAAGAAGAAAAAAGTGTCCAGTGCGTAACGAAGTTCAGTTACTGTAGTTAATAGTTCCATTATATATTCTCCAATCCCTTAAAGTGCTTCACTATCCATTTCACCAGTACGAATACGTACAACTTGGCTTAAGTCATAAACGAAAATCTTACCGTCTCCAATCTTTCCTGTGTGTGCAGCTTTGCTTACCGCTTCAATTACGCGATCTACGTTTTCAGCTTGAGTGGCGATTTCCAGTTTTACTTTCGGTAGAAAGTCCACTTGATACTCGGCACCACGGTAAAGTTCTGTGTGTCCTTTTTGACGACCAAAGCCTTTAACTTCGGAGACCGTCATACCTTCAATACCTACATCCGATAAAGCTTCACGAACGTCGTCTAATTTGAATGGTTTTATAATGGCGTTAATTAGTTTCATTGCATCCTCTCTGAGCATATATTCCTTTAACAGTGAAATAACAATCAAGAGCTGTGCCACTTTTATATGTCATTGTTTTTGTTGGTTTTTAGCATTTAAAAACAAAACAAGCTCTAATTTACGCACCGTATTGGTGCGCAAGACTCACTAAATTAAGGCAGGAATAAAGCAAGCCCCAAATATGTGCAGGTTATAATTTCAACGCTGAATTGGGGTATGAATACAGGGGGATTGGCAGAGAAAAAATGAATTTAATCCACCTATTAACGGAGATAAAATAATGGACGTTAACGTTATCGCTTTAGATACGCTCGGTAAGCAGGCAGTACCATCATTCCAGTAAAGAAGATAACCATTGAAAGTGCACCAAATAGTGTGCGCTCACTCCATCCAAGTTCGATGAAGAAACCGAAAATCCACGGCGCGGCGGCGGTAGCAAAAATCATCAGTGAGGTCATCATAGAACGGATTGCACCGATGTTTTCGGTTCCATAAACTTCAGCCCACAGTGCGTTTATCACCGGACCCGACACCCCAATTCCCATACCAAATAACGTCATAAATACGACGGCTGACCAGCTTTGGTTGAATACGGAAAGTACACATAATCCAAAAAACAAAGGGATGATCATGAAAGGAAGTAAATGCTTCGCACTGTACTTGTCTACCAAACTTCCGGTCACCATCGAGCTTAACCAATGCATGATACCGTAAGCAATAAAACTGTTTGCCAATAAGCTGGGTGCCCACTCTTTTTGAGTTAACAGAAAATTTTGCTGTATAAACACGCCAGTCACGACAAAAGGCGCAGCCATAACAGCGGGTAAAATCGCCCAAAATCGCCAATCTGATAACACGTGTCGCCGACCGCTTTTATTATCCGCTTTTCCCTGAACATTGGTTTTTTTAACATTAGGTTTAATGTGAGGCGATTTAGCCAACAGAATGTGAGCAAGCGGTAGGTAAGCAAAAGCTACTATCACTGCAAAAACTAGCCAGCTTGAACGCCAACCTAGCCAGCTGATTAATAACACAACAATGATAGGTAAAATTACTTCACCTAATGCGACACCACTAGACGCTAAGCTAATCGCTTTTCCTCTTTGATGAGAATATGAACGAATCATAGTGGTCTGTGCGGTATGAGGAAGTAACCCTTGCCCCGTTAACCTCAACATATAAAAAGCAAAGAACAGCATGATGGAGAAATAACGTAAGACATAACGACACAAGCTATCAC
>LLEJ01000047.1_pt1 | contig 16054 bp, 14 predicted proteins | sample 595831 | NCBI WGS metagenome assembly LLEJ01 (sample SAMN02919310, study PRJNA255460) | bioreactor metagenome | biome: chemostat; feature: culture 2011_10.1; material: sediment; isolation source: day101 10degC chemostat 2011 inoculated with Wadden Sea sediment taken from... | place: Germany: Bremen... | reverse complement strand
ACTATTGTCTTTTCAAGATTCAAGATTCAAGATTCAAGTTAAACAGTCGTTTAGCATTCTCTGTAGTCAAACGGTCTACTTCTGCAATATCCAATGCCCTTAGTTCAGCAACTCGTTTCGCGACTAACGCGGTATATGAAGGTTCATTGCGTTTACCCCGATGCGGCACTGGTGCAAGATACGGACAGTCGGTTTCTAAAATGACGTAGTCTAGGTCTAAGCTTGGAATTACTTTGTCCATACCACCATTCTTGAATGTTGATACCCCGCCTAATCCAAGATGAAATCCGAGTTCGTTAATTGCCTTTGCTTCATCAATGCTGCCACCAAAGCAATGAAATACACCGGATAACGAGCCATCCTGCTCGCTTCGCAATAAATGAAGTGTTTCATCAATTGAATCTCTAGTATGGATGACAACAGGTAACGACATCTCTTTTGCCCAGTTTAGTTGGGTAATAAAAGCGTATTCTTGTTCGGCTTTGTAGGTTTTATCCCAATAGAGGTCAATTCCTATCTCACCAACCGCAATAAAAGTGTGCTTTTCAAACCAAGAGTGAATCGTTGCTAGGGTTTGTTTTACCTCTCCATTTACATAACATGGATGTAACCCCATCATTGAGCGACAAATATCAGCATATTGCGCCTCAGTGGCCAGCATGGGCTTGATGGAGTCTAGGTCAATATTAGGCAATAAAATCGTATCTACCCCCTGGCTTAACGCCCTATGAATGACTTCTTCACGGTCGTTGTCAAATTCGGAAGCGTATATGTGGGCATGGGTATCTATCATGATCGTATCTCTATTATTCCGAGTTTAAGTGATTGAGTAAATTCCTCTCAGTATATATTGAATTTGTGCTCTAGAGAGAATTTCTACCGCATTAAGCTCCTATCCAATATCGACAATGATATAATACAAACTGTACATTGATTGATAAAAACGAATTATTGTCTAGGAGAGCCAAGTGTCTGTTTCTATTAAAGGTGAATTTCCAGTACGACGTATGCGTCGTATGCGTAAGCATGATTTTAGTCGCCGTTTAATGGCCGAAAATCAGATAAGTGCGAGTGATCTTATCTACCCTATGTTTATTTTAATGGGTAAAAATCGACGCGAAGCCGTTGATTCGATGCCAGGCGTAGAGCGTTTATCAATTGACTTGATGTTAGAGGAAGCTCAGTTACTTGCTAAATTGGGCGTGCCTGCTATCGCATTATTTCCAGTGGTTAATCAAGACGTCAAAAGTTTATGCGCACAAGAAGCGTATAACTCGGAAGGATTAGCACAACGAGCAGTGAGAGCGCTAAAAGAACACGTGCCGGAAATAGGCGTGATTACTGATGTTGCTCTGGATCCATTCACGACACACGGACAAGATGGCATCATCGATGAAACCGGTTATGTCATGAATGAAGAAACAACAGAAGTTTTAATCAAGCAGGCACTTTCTCATGCAGAAGCCGGTGCTGACGTTGTTGCACCTTCAGATATGATGGATGGTCGAATTGGTCGTATCCGAGAAGCTTTGGAAGAGGCTGGATATATTCACACTCAAATAATGGCTTATTCTGCTAAGTACGCGTCGAACTATTACGGTCCATTTAGAGATGCCGTCGGATCAGCGTCAAATCTGAAAGGTGGTAATAAGAAAAATTATCAGATGGATCCTGCGAACAGTGATGAAGCATTGCATGAAGTTGCAATGGATATCAATGAAGGTGCGGATATGGTGATGGTTAAACCCGGTATGCCCTATTTAGATATTGTTCGACGAGTGAAGTCTGAACTGCAAGTTCCTACATTCGCCTATCAAGTATCTGGCGAATATGCGATGCATAAAGCGGCTATTCAAAATGGTTGGTTAAAAGAGAAAGAGACCGTAATGGAGTCATTGCTGTGCTTTAAGCGCGCAGGAGCGGATGGTATTTTGACCTATTTTGCCAAAGACGTAGCACTTTGGCTTGCGGAAGATAATGCCAAAGCGAAAGAAAGCATCAGCGAGTAACCTCTACTTAATTGCTTAAAAACTAAAAACGGCGTCAAATGACGCCGTTTTTTTGTTTTAATGCCTGAGTAACTGGATTTAGCGCTTATTTATACAAAGTTTTTTCAAATAATTCTTGCAATGCGAATGAGAATGGTTATTATTACCATGTCTTCAGGAGATAATTCACTGTTTACCAAAGTAGTTGAATTTTATCTCTTATTGACACGACATTGCTCACATTGCTTCCAGTGTATTAGGCTATTAGGAAAAGCAGGATCCGATTCTGCTTGCACTAGTTATGCTAAGCGACATCTCTTGATGTCGCTTTCTTTTTTTAAGTCATACCAAATCCCATCTTTGTACAATACCGCTAGTTGAAAATAATTATCTTTTGTCCTATCGAGAACTTTTCCACAATTAAGGATCATTTTGTGATCTTTAACTCCTCAAGTGCCTTGTATCTAATTTGTTGATATTTAAGGTTTTTATATAAATAAAATAGTAAATCCTCGTGGGTGTTTTTTAGTCGATCAGAAAGTACAAACAGACTTATCCACAGAAAACTTGATATGTTTATGCAAATAACAGCCGCATAGGTCTCGTTATCTGAATGGATAATAATGGCCTTTCATGGCATTCTAAGTGAATAACTTTTCCCTGTTCTGGATTACAATCTCATGGCAAGCATTCCTGAAAACCCACTGATACTTATCGATGGTTCTTCTTATCTTTACCGTGCATTTCACGCATACCCCGATTCTATGAGTAATGGAGATATTCCAACTAATGCCGTTTATGGTGTAGTTAACATGCTGCGAAGTATGATGCGTCAATTTTCTACTGAAAAAATAGTCGTCATATTCGATGCCAAAGGAAAAACGTTTCGAGATGATCTGTATCCAGAATACAAAGCTAATCGACCTTCTATGCCGGACGAATTACGCTGTCAGATAGAGCCACTTTATAACGTAATAAGAGCAATGGGATTACCGTTAATATCTATTCCTGGAGTGGAAGCTGATGATGTAATAGGTACGTTGTCTTCTCAGGCATCTGCAGCGGGTATGCCAGTACTTATTAGTACTGGCGATAAAGATATGGCACAGCTTGTTGACGAAAATGTAACCCTGATTAACACCATGACTAATGTTGTGATGGACAGGGAAGGTGTCATCGAGAAATTTGGTATCCCTCCTGAATTAATTATCGATTATCTTGCGCTAATGGGGGATAAGGTTGATAACATTCCAGGCGTTCCCGGTGTAGGTGATAAAACGGCAACGGCACTTTTACAAGGGATCGGTAGTGTCGATGAGATATACAATAATTTAGACGGTATTGCGGCACTGGGCTTCCGTGGTTCTAAAAACATGGCTAAAAAGCTTATCGATAACAAAGAAAATGCATATATGTCTTATGAACTCGCCACTATTAAGTTAGATGTTGAGTTAGAAGAGACACATGACTCTTTATTAAAACAAGAACCAAATCGTGATGAGTTGATAGAGCTTTATGGCAAACTTGTATTCAAGGCATGGTTGAATGAGTTATTAGATGGTGGAACTGGTGTCGTTGAAGCTGATGATAAGTCTGGTCGTGCCGCAGGAGCATCGACAGGCAGTAATACCACTTCTACTCTAGATAACAGTGCGGTAAAGATAGACAGAAGCCAGTATGAAACGATTTTAAGCGCAGAGAGTTTTAACCAATGGCTAGAGAAACTGAAAGAGTGTGATCTTTTTGCATTCGATACGGAAACCGACAGCTTAGACTATATGGTTGCTAATCTTGTTGGGCTTTCATTTGCCGTTGAAGAAGGCATTGCTGCGTATGTACCTCTTACTCATGACTACATGGACGCACCAGAGCAGTTAGATAGGGAATGGGTGCTATCACAACTCAAACCAATATTAGAAGATGATAGCCGTAAAAAGGTCGGTCAAAACCTAAAATATGATGCCAGTGTTTTGGCCCGGTATGATATTGAAATGAAGGGTATTAAACATGACACAATGCTAGCTTCTTACGTTTATAACAGCGTTGGTGGCAGGCATGATATGGACAGTTTGGCACTTCGATTTCTGCAACACAGTTGTATCTCGTTTGAGGCGATAGCCGGTAAGGGGAAAAAACAACTTACGTTCAACCAAATAGATATAGATCAGGCTTCACCATATGCAGCAGAAGATGCAGACGTGACATTGCGTCTGCATAATCGTATATACGCTGAAATTGAGAAAGATGAAAAGCTTAAATCGGTGTATGAAGAAATAGAGATACCGCTTGTGCCTGTGCTCTCTCGCATAGAAAGAACCGGAGTTTTTATTGATGATATGTTGTTATCCGCACAGTCTCAGGAAATTGCTGTTCGTTTAGATGAATTAGAAAAAGAGACGTATGAAATCGCAGGTCAGGAGTTTAACTTAAGCTCACCTAAGCAGTTGCAGGCGATCTTGTTTGAGAAGATGGGGCTTCCAGTCGTGAAGAAAACACCGTCAGGTGCGCCTTCAACAAATGAAGAGGTTCTTCAAGAGCTGGCTCTTGATTACCCATTGCCAAAACGAATCTTAGAGTATCGTGGACTCGCTAAGCTGAAATCAACTTATACTGATAAGTTGCCTAAAATGATTAATGCTGAAACAGGCCGAGTGCATACCTCTTATCATCAGGCTGTGACAGCAACTGGGCGTCTTTCATCAACCGATCCAAACTTGCAAAATATTCCAATTCGAAATGAAGAGGGTCGTCGTATACGCCAGGCATTTGTTGCGCCACATGGGTGGAAAATATTGGCAGTCGATTACTCCCAAATAGAACTTCGTATTATGGCTCATCTTTCTGGTGATAAAGCCTTATTAGATGCCTTCAAAAAATGGAAAAGATATCCATGCAGCAACGGCAGCGGAAGTGATGGGAGTTAACATTGAAGATGTGAGTAGCGAACAACGCCGACGTGCTAAAGCCATTAATTTTGGATTAATATATGGCATGAGCGCTTTTGGTCTGGCTAAGCAACTTGGTATACCTAGACACGAAGCTCAAGACTATATGAATACGTATTTTGAACGCTACCCAGGTGTTTTGCAATATATGGAAGACACACGTTCACAAGCATCGGTTCAAGGCTACGTAGAGACAATATTCGGTCGAAAACTGTACCTTCCAGAAATTAAATCTCGTAATGGTATACGTAGAAAAGCGGCGGAACGAGCGGCTATCAATGCCCCGATGCAAGGTACCGCTGCGGATATTATTAAAAAAGCGATGTTGTTGGTCGATAATTGGGTTCAGTCAGAGGGTGATGGAAAAGTGCGTTTGCTTATGCAGGTACACGATGAACTGGTATTTGAAGTGAAAGAGAGCGTATTAGCCGAAATTGAAATAAAAATACAGAATTTGATGGAGTCGGCGGCAGAAATAAATGTGCCCTTAGTGGCTGATGCGGGTCATGGTGATAACTGGGATCAGGCTCACTAGACACTTTTTAACTAAATAAGACCAAAATACATGAGCCAGCGCACATTAGCTGGCTTTTTTTTATTCAAAATAAAGTAGTGTGATCTCAATCACTTATGTATTTTTGACGAAAAATGATGAAAATAAATTACAAAAGGTATTTTCAAATATGATCGTTTGTTGTACAGTAACTCTCGTAGGGTACAGAGGTAAGATGTTCTATCTTTCAGACCTTTTGTTTCACGTTATTGGATTAGGCTAATTCAGCCGCCCCAGTCAGTATTTGACTGGGGCGTTTTTTATTGTGGCAAAGAAAATAATATCGTCACAGTAAAACTCCCATCAATTCATTGGTTTAATAGGTTTTCGATTCCCATCACTAGTTTGAATGTATGACTGTACCTTTACTTCTATTTCGTTGTGAATTTTTATTGAGAGCAAGATAATCAGTGTCTGTTGAGCGGACAAAATCTGAGTTCGTATGCCCAAAAAATAGTTCAAATATCTAGGGACGCTTTGAAGGTAAATTTTCAACGTGATGTGTTCGGATGAAATTAAGTTACAGAAATGTTAATAAGTAACTGAGTGCGATGTTTAGCGTCTGTTGAAAATGTGGTTTTTGACGTTAGGTAAGTTGAAAACAGGTAGGCCATCGTAATGAAGGGAATGAGATACGAATTCTCTACTGTTATCCCCACCCATTTTCGGTGGGGTTTTTTATGATCTTCTATTCTGCGTTATCTTCCGAACTTGCAGTATCTTCCTCGCTAGAAGCCTCTTCTGAAACGGAAGCATCTGCTGCCAGTTCCTCCAGCGCTAAAATAGCAGGGGCAAACCATGTGTCTAGTTTGGCACGTAGCTGGTCAACACCAATTCCCTTCAATGATGAAAATAGATCAACGGCGACATTGCCATCAAATTCTAATGCGTCTTTTTTGATCTTATTCAGTTGTGCTTTACGTGCACCACTTTTCAATTTATCCGCTTTAGTTAGCAAAACTTGTACAGGGATATTGCACTCTACAGCCCAATATATAAGCTGTTGATCAAGATCTTTCATCGGATGACGAATATCCATTAATACGACAAGACCTTTTAAGCATTCTCGTTTTTGTAGATATTCACCTAAAGATTTTTGCCACTTCTTCTTTAGTTCGATAGGAACTTGTGCAAATCCGTATCCAGGTAGATCAACGATATGACAGTGTTCTTGAACCTTAAATAGGTTAATTAACTGCGTACGACCCGGTGTTTTACTGGTCTTTGCTAAACTACGCTGGTTCGTCAAGCGGTTAAGTGCGCTAGATTTACCTGCATTTGATCGTCCAGCAAACGCAATTTCGATACCTTCGTCTTCTGGTAAGTGGCGAATATCGGGTGCACTAGTGATAAAATGCGTGTTTTGATAGTGAATTTTTGCGCTCAATGTTAACTCCATCTGACTTTATGTAGTCAGTTGATTGCTTTTTTGTTAAATTGTGTAAAATAACCGCTAAAGGGTAATAAAGTCGAATATTGTACCACGTCGTACCCAAAAAAACGTGGTACTGGAAGCCTAGGTCTGTCTTTTTATTCAGTTGTGTAAGTATGAAAAAAAAGCAGAGCCTCATAATAATAATGGAATGTCATGAATAAATTAGCACTAATCTTGGGGCTGTTCGCCAGCTTCACTGTTTGGGCCCAAGGTAATGTCGAAGCTGGTAAAGCTAAATCTGCAACCTGTGTTGCTTGTCACGCTGCTGATGGAAATAGTCTAATCACGCAATACCCCAAAATAGCGGGTCAGCATGCAGGCTATTTAGAGAAGCAGCTTGCTGAGCTCAAACTCGGTATAGAAACTTCTGGAGAGAAAGGTAGGTATGACCCAGTAATGAGCCCAATGGCTATGTCATTATCTGATCAAGATAGACAAGATTTAGCCGCATATTACTCATCTCTGCCTATCTCTGATAACTCAACGCCCGAAGATGTCGTTGAGCAAGGCAAGACGCTTTATCTTGCTGGTAATGCTGAGCGTGGTTTAACCGCTTGTGTCGCGTGTCATGGTCCAAGAGGTAATGGTACCGCGTTGTCTGGATTCCCGAAAATTTCAGGTCAACATGCCGATTACATCAAAATTCAGTTAACCAAGTTTAGAGCAGGTGAGCGTAAAAATGATCTCAATGAGATGATGCGCGATATTGCAATGAAGCTAACTGATAAAGAGATAGATACGCTTTCAAAATATGTTGGTGGTTTGCATTAAATTCACATTTAGCCACTAGCAAGTAAACATATTGAATCTAATCCCTTAGCAAACTTTGTATTGCTGAGGGATTTTTTATACCTATTTTACGTACAAGTTATATCAATCCCACCAAATAGCGGTCAGATGATATGGGTTCTATGGAACAAACATAAATGTGAATGGTATTTGCGCTATTTTTCTGGTGAAATAAGCTCCACTATTCCTTCCAATTCTGGTATGTTTCGCATCCCAATATGAGGATGTACCTATGCAGCCGTGTCCTTTGTGTGAAGATGAACACTCTCAGCACTATTACAAAGACAAGAAAAGGGATTACTTTCAATGTATCCGATGTCATCTTGTGTTTGTTCCGACGGTGCAACGACTAGATACTGAATCTGAAAAAGCGATGTATGATCTGCATGAAAATAACCCTTCAGATGAAGGTTATAGGCGTTTTTTGTCGCGATTGTCAGATCCTCTAATGGAAAAAATTAGTCCGAACTCTACAGGGCTAGATTTTGGTTGTGGTCCGGGACCTGCTTTATCGATGATGTTGCAAGAATCGGGACACAATATGACGCTATACGATATCTACTACTATCCTGATAATAAGGTATTAGATAAAACGTATGACTTCATCACTGCCACAGAGGTAATAGAGCATCTCTATTACCCTAAAAATGTGTGGTATAAATGGTTGAATTTAGTTAAACCAAGTGGCTGGATTGGTGTTATGACCAAACTAGTAATAGACGTAGAAGCGTTTTCGAAATGGCATTATAAAAATGATCTTACTCACGTTTGTTTTTATAGCCGAAAAACTTTTCAGTACTTGGCCGAGCGGGATAAGCTCCAACTTGAATTTGTTGGTAATGATGTAATTTTACTGAGGAAACTCCAGTAATGAGTAGAAATAAAAGATCAAGACAACCTGGTTCTTCAGGTGAAGTAGAAGTAATCGTAACGCGAAATCGTAGCGAAGCGGATGTGGAAGGGCGTTTGCGTAAGCGTGTTAAAAAACGTAAAGGACTAAAAACTGGAACTCGTAACACCGACGCTGCAGAAAAAAAACAGAAAACGGCTGCGCAACAGCGAGATCCTCGTTTAGGTAGTAAAAAGAAAATCCCATTGATTGTGGATTCAAAGAAAAAACTGAACAAGCAAGAACGTCGTTTATCTGCGGCGGAAGAACTTGAAACGCTAGAAAATGACGCCCAACTTAATGTTCTGTTAGACAGAATTGAGAATGGTGAGAAGCTCGGCACTGGTTTGCAAAGTTATGTGGATGAAAAGTTAGATCGGATTGAAATATTGATGAATCAACTTGGTCTTATGGAGCCTGAAGAGGAGCTGGAAGACGAAGATGAAGCGGAAGAAATTGTTATCGAACCGGTTTTAACAAGGAAGAAAAAGAGTGCAAGTTCGGACGAAGAACTTTTATCTCAGTTTGAAGGTCTAAACCTAAATGACTTTAAAGGATAAGAGATGGTGAGCGTAACCATAGTACTTATTATTGGTGGGCTAATTATTCTCGGTTTAGCATCCTATGCCATTTACCTGTGGTTACAGGTTAAGAAGCAAAAACAGCTAGAAAAAGAAGTAATGAATATCGCCATCGCTAAGCGGAATGCAAATATTTTTGATAGTGTAAATACCCTTTGTATGGCTGGTATTCAAGGTCAATGTGACCTGTCTGAAGTTAGTATTCGTGTGGTTTGTATTCTTGATTACATTCAAGGTGAAGCCCGTATCGATATTGAAAAAGAATACCCAGCACTTTTTGAGCTATATGAGATTGTCAAAGATATGGCTAGGGGTGATAAGAGACAAGAGTTAGTCAAACAAGATCGGATGAAACAGACGCTAGAACGACAAAAAGCGGAAGTTCGATTAGCGGATGACATAATAAAAGATCTTCAAAAACTGCAGATTCAAATACAACCTCTAAGTGCCTCTCCTACAGACACTGTGACCGCGAATAGATAGATTTTTGCTCACTCTTTCTTCTCTAACTAGAAAGAGTGAGTGATCCTGTTATCAGTTCTGAACATTTCTTCGGCAAATTACTCCCGTTTATCTCTGTCTGTTGTAGTGATATGGCAGAATACGTGGTCAAAGTATGAAAACAAAATTTAATGGAACGCAATATTATGTCTAGTGAACAAATAGTTTGGGATCAAGCGATATTAGATAAGTATAACTATTCGGGACCAAGATATACCTCCTATCCAACAGCCTTAGAATTTCATGAAGCTTTTACCATTGCGGAATTTGATATGGCATGCCGTCAGTATCCTGAACGGCCCTTATCACTTTATATTCATATACCGTTCTGTCACAAGCTCTGCTACTACTGTGGCTGTAATAAAGTGATTACTCGGCATTCTCACAAGGCAGACGAGTACCTAGACGCGATAGAGCATGAAATTCGTCAAAGGGCGTTCCTGTTAAACGAGCGTAGAGTGACTCAGCTGCACTTTGGTGGTGGAACGCCGACGTTCTTAAGTAAAGAGCAGATGAGCCGTTTGATGGCTATTGTTCGAGGTGAATTTAATTTTGACCCTGATGCTGAGATTAGCATTGAGGTTGATCCTCGCGAAATTGAACTGGATATGCTTGATCACCTGCGTGGCGAAGGTTTTAACCGTTTAAGTATCGGTGTGCAAGATTTCAATAAAGAAGTTCAAAAAGTGGTGAATCGTGAGCAAGATGAAGCGTTCATTTTCGCCATGGTCGCACGCGCTAAAAAGCTTGGCTTTCGTTCAACCAACTTGGATCTGATTTACGGGTTACCATTGCAAACAAAAGAGTCGTTTGCTGTCACTTTAAAACAAGTGCTAGAGATGAAACCTGGTCGGTTGTCGGTATTTAACTACGCGCATATGCCAAATTTATTTGCTGCTCAGCGTAAGATAAATGAAGATCTGTTGCCATTAGCAGAGGTTAAGATGGATATCCTTCAGGATACTATCTCTACGCTGACTGGTGCGGGTTATCAGTTTATCGGTATGGATCACTTTGCATTGCCTGACGATGAGCTAGCCGTCGCTCAGCGTGAAGAAATATTGCACCGTAATTTCCAAGGTTATACTACGCAAGGTGAGTGCGATTTACTTGGCTTTGGTGTTTCCGCTATTTCAATGATTGGCGATACCTACGCGCAAAACCAGAAAGAACTTAAGAAGTACTACGCTCAAGTTGATGAGATGCGCCACGCACTATGGAAAGGCGTTTCTTTAGATTCTGATGACTTGATTCGTCGTGAGGTGATTAAAGCGCTTATTTGTAATTTCAAATTAGATAAGACACAAATCGAATCAATGTTTGACCTAACATTTAACGGTTATTTTGCTGAAGATCTAAAGCTTCTACAGACGTTTGTTGATGATGAGTTGGTTGAAGTGACTGAAACGGATATTCGTGTTACCGCGCGAGGTCGTTTGCTTATTCGCAATATTTGTATGTGTTTTGATAAGTACTTGCGAGATAGAGCAAGACAACAGCAATTCTCACGAGTTATATAGCAACGATTATTCGTCAAATTCCCGTTTTCGCTGGAATACTGTTCGGTTAGTACTCAAATCATTCGTCAAGATCCCCACTTTCGTGGGGATTTCGCTGTTTTTTGTGAGAATAGGTCGATTTTGGTAAAGGTTTTTTCTAAAACCAGTTAAATTTCCAGCCCATGTTATTTCTTAGTTGATATCCAGCTCTTTCAGTTTACGAGTGAGCGTATTTCGCCCCCAACCAAGTACTTTTGCGGCTTCCTGCTTATGTCCATTGGTATGACTCAGTGCCGTTTTTAACAAGATACGCTCAAACTCAGGTAGTGCGTAGGCAAGTAATTCTGTTTCACCAGAGTTTAAAGCGGTTTGAGCCCAGTGTTCTAGTTGGGTTTGCCAACTTCCTGTTCCCCCGGTATTTGTCACGGTTTTTTCTTCAAGTAGCTCTGTCGGTAAATCTGAAGGTAATACTTCACTACCACTTGCCATAACGGTTAACCAGCGGCAGATGTTCTCTAATTGACGAACATTTCCCGGCCAAGCTAGACGCTTAAGAGCATCGACGGTGCCTGAATGTAGAGACTTCATTTCCACGCCAAGTTCGTCCGCAGCGCTTGCTAAGAAATGCAGAGTGAGTTTTTCTATATCTTGTTTTCTATCTCTTAGTGCCGGGATATGCACTCGAATAACATTGAGTCTGTGAAATAGATCTTCCCTAAAGCCACCTTCATGAACTAACTGTTCAAGGTTTTGGTGTGTTGCAGCAACAATTCTAACATCCACCTTAATAGCTTGGTGACCACCGACTCTATAGAACTGTCCATCCGCCAAAACACGCAGCAAACGTGTTTGAATATCAAGCGGCATATCGCCTATTTCATCCAGAAATAATGTGCCACCATTTGCTTGCTCAAACCTGCCTTGACGGACACTATTTGCACCGGTGAAGGCCCCTTTTTCATGACCAAAAAGTTCTGACTCAATTAGGTCTTTAGGTATCGCTGCCATGTTGAGCGCAATAAAAGGTTTTGTTGCTCTTGGGCTGTGTCGGTGGAGTGCGTGGGCAACAAGCTCTTTACCTGTGCCAGACTCGCCATTGATGAGTACTGAAATAGAAGAGCGGGACAATCGACCAATTGCTCTAAATACTTCTTGCATCGCTGGTGCTTCACCAATAATTTCTGGTGTTTCGCTAGCAAATGTATCCCCGGTCGCGGTCTCTTTTTTCTGTTCGTGGCTATGGATAATCGCTCTTTCAACTAAGGTGAGAGCTTCATCGATGTCAAATGGCTTAGGTAGATATTCAAATGCCCCTTTTTGATAAGCATTTACTGCAGCATCCAAGTCTGAATGTGCCGTCATTATTATGACTGGGAGTTCAGGGTAGCGCGTATGAACCTGATTAAGCAGGTCCAGACCATCGATACCCGGCATACGTATGTCGGATACCAGTACATCTGGGGTTTCACGTTCCAGTGACATCAAGACACTCTCTGCATCTGCAAATGTCTCACACTTGATATTGGCAGACGACAGTGTTTTCTCCATTACCCAACGGATGGAACTATCGTCATCAACAACCCAAACATATCCTTTACTCATACATATCCTTTACTCATATAGAGGCTTTCTTGCCTTTTCCTATCTCACATCCGTTAGATAGGGAGATAAATTGTAAATGTCGTGCGACCAGGCCAACTTTCTACATCTATTTTTCCATTGTGTTGGTCGATTAAGTTTTGTGAAATTGACAACCCTAATCCGGTACCGCCATCTCTACCACTCACCATGGGATAAAAGAGCGTGTCTTGCAGATTTGTTGGAATACCAGGTCCATTATCTATGACCTCAATTCGAGCGGCCAATTTATGACGCTGACCATGGATATTGGCCTGATGCATGGTTCTGGTTTTAATGATTATCCTTGCATCGTCTTGATTAATCATCATTTGTGCTGCATTACTGACGATATTTAACATCGCCTGTTCTACTTGATCAGTGTCCATTAGAATGTCAGGTAGGCTGGGGTCATAATCCCTATCAATAGTGAGATTAGAACCCGACTCTAATTCGACCAGTTGTCGTACTTTTTCTAATACAACATGCAGGTTTTCGTGTTCTTTTTTTCCCGGTTTTTGAGGGCCAAGCAGGCGGTCAACAAGCGCTCTTAAACGATCCGCTTGCTCGATAATAATCTGTGTATATTCCGTTAAAGAAGGATCTGGGAGCATTTTCCCTAATAACTGAGCCGCACCTCTTAAACCACCCAAAGGGTTTTTAATTTCATGAGCTAATCCTCTAACGAGCAGCTTGGCGGCTTGTTGTTGTGCATGCTGATTTAGCTCTTGGCTTAAGCGACGTTGCTGGCCAATTTTACGCATCTCTATAAGTAGCATTAATTGCTTGTTCCAAGAGAGTGGGCTGGCAGTGACTTCTAACATTAATGGCTTACCATCAATGATAAAAGTGACATCGCTATCTGTCATGCTTTGACCGCTTTGCAAAGGCTGAGTTAACAAAGCGATATCCATCGAGGCGTGTTGAATGAGTTGTGACAAAGACTTATCTATAATGCGTTTCGTGCTTTGCGAAAATAACTGCTCTGTAGCCGGATTTGCGTAACGAATAACTAGATTTTCATCAAGCATTAGGGTGGCGGTTACAATGTTATCCAATATGGCTGTTGAAAGCTCTGTTGTCACAATTTCCGTCCTCGCTCTGCTCTATGATTGTACCTAGCACCAAAATGGTGCAACGTTAAGTTCAGTATGAACCATGAAAAGTAAGATACAACGGTTAACAGGTCATAAAACGTAGAAAATTGAGGGTTTATCCACGAGCACGCTCTATTTTATATACTCACAACGTTAATGCACCGTTATGGTTTAAATAATGCAATAACCTTGCCGCTTCCTAGGGCGTGGGTAAATAAGAGCTAAGTAATATTCAGTTCATCTTGTTCAAGCAATTAATACGCTTCTAGGTACCCACTGTTTTGAATCGTTCCCTTTCATCTTCACTAAAACCAGCGTTATCCCCACGAAAGTGGGGATCTAATATCACCAAGATTCCCGTTTTCACGGGAATGACGAGGTATTTAGCACTAACCAAACATCATTATGTTTTCACAGGAATGAAGGCATTCGGTTAGTGTTTAACGTTCTTCGCGCGTCGTGCCAAAGTATGAATTCCAACGTATTAGAAGGTGATTTAGAGATACAAAAAAGGCTCGCTTATGCGAGCCCTTTAGACAGTTAAAAAATTAACGCTTATACAGAGTAATAAAGTTCAAACTCAAGTGGATGAGTAGCCATGTTTACTTTCACGACATCTTCAGTCTTAAGTGCGATATAAGAATCGATAAAGTCATCAGAGAATACACCGCCAGACGTTAAGAACTCACGGTCTTCATCTAGACACTGAAGTGCTTGTTGTAGTGATTCTGCAACAGTTGGGATCTCGGCCGCTTCTTCAGCTGGAAGGTCGTAAAGATCTTTATCCATTGCTTCGCCAGGATGAGTCTTGTTCTTAATACCGTCAAGACCAGCCATTAACATTGCAGCGAATGCTAAATATGGGTTAGCTGTTGGGTCACCAAAACGCAGTTCAATACGACGTGCTTTCGGGCTTGGTACCACAGGGATACGGATAGAAGCAGAGCGGTTACGAGCTGAGTAAGCGAGCATAACTGGAGCTTCAAAGCCTGGGACAAGGCGCTTGTATGAGTTCGTGGATGCGTTGGCAAATGCGTTGATTGCACGAGCATGCTTGATAATGCCGCCGATATAATAAAGCGCCATTTCAGACAGGCCGCCGTACTTGTCACCAGCAAATAAGTTTACGCCGTCTTTATTAAGAGACATATGGACGTGCATACCAGAACCGTTATCACCCACAATTGGCTTAGGCATAAATGTAGCTGTTTTACCGTATGCGTGAGCAACGTTATGAACCACGTACTTATAGATTTGGATTTCATCTGCTTTAGTCGTTAACGTGTTAAAGCGAGTGGCAATTTCATTTTGACCAGCAGTGGCTACTTCATGGTGATGTGCTTCAACAACAAGGCCCATTTCTTCCATAACTAGACACATGGCAGAACGGATATCTTGAGACGAATCAACAGGTGCTACTGGGAAGTAACCGCCTTTAACGCCAGGACGGTGACCTTTGTTGCCTTCTTCGAAATCAGAACCAGAGTTCCAGCTTGCTTCTACATCATCAATTTTGTAGAAAGAGCCCGACATGTCAGAATGGAATTTAACATCATCAAATAGGAAGAACTCAGGTTCAGGACCGATAAGTACGGTATCTGCAACACCAGAAGCACGCATGAAGTCTTCTGCACGTTTTGCGATTGAACGTGGGTCACGATCGTAACCTTGCATCGTTGCAGGTTCTAGGATGTCACAACGAATATTCAGCGTCGCATCATCTGTGAATGGGTCTAGAACAGCACTTGATGGGTCTGGCATCATCACCATATCTGACTCGTTGATACCTTTCCAACCAGCAACAGAAGAACCATCAAACATTTTACCATCTTCAAAGAAGTCAGCATCTATTTGGTGAGATGGAATAGAAATATGTTGTTCTTTACCTTTAGTGTCGGTAAAGCGCAGGTCAATAAACTTAACTTCATTTTCTTGGATCAGTGATAGAACATTTTCTACTGACATCTTGGATAACCTCCAGTGTTATTAATTTGGTACAATTTCGAATCTAAAAAATTGTCATTGAGTAATTTCTAAATATTAAGTGAATTACCCGATGCTAACCTTCTAAGCGAAAACTGTGCCACTTATTTTAATCCTTTATTTTCAAGGTCTTGGGTTGTTCTTGTATTCTTTTGGTGCAGAATGTGCACCAAAATG
>LLEJ01000046.1_pt1 | contig 16147 bp, 21 predicted proteins | sample 595831 | NCBI WGS metagenome assembly LLEJ01 (sample SAMN02919310, study PRJNA255460) | bioreactor metagenome | biome: chemostat; feature: culture 2011_10.1; material: sediment; isolation source: day101 10degC chemostat 2011 inoculated with Wadden Sea sediment taken from... | place: Germany: Bremen... | reverse complement strand
TAAGGTCACAGGCTTTTAATGATATGGTTTGGCAACATCACTAGGAAGAACACTAAGTTCTTTGTTTGCCAGAGCCGCTGCTTTTTTTGTCATTATCATTCCGCGTACAAATTCAGGCACGTCGGATATGGTATTGTTTGAGATATTAAAGTTTTCTATCGCACGGAGTGTATGAATTCCGTAATAAGCATCAATAGGGACGTGGCGTTCGCCGAGGAGGTCATGTTCAATTCTTGTAGCGGGTTTTGCTTTTGGCGCTGTTTTATTTAGTTTGTTCATAGTTTACCCTCGGATGATTATTCCAAAAAATAATAAATGACTGGCCATTTCTGCTTTTTAAATTGTTTTTGATAGTTTTATTAGTATAAAGTCTTTGTGATCTTTGAATTAAATCATACTCAGATTGTATTACAAAAATAGCCGTTCGGTCATATTTCTGCTTTGTATTTTGTAAAATAGCCATCATTTGCATTAATACGGTAAAATATCGTAATTGCACTGTTGGCTTTATGGTTTTGCAAGTAAACTAAATAACCAAACTTATTGACCAAATTTATAGTTGGAGAGCGTGTGTTTCCTATTTTATTGTTGCTTTTTATCTGTGTCCCTATTATCGAAATAGGCCTATTTATTCAAGTTGGTGGGTTTCTTGGATTGTGGCCTACCATCGCGTTGGTGCTTGTTACGGCATTTGCTGGTGCATCGCTTGTGCGCAGTCAAGGTATTGCGACACTCATGTCAGTGCAGGGACGCTTGCAACAAGGTGAGATGCCGGCTCAGCAAATTATTGAAGGGGTTATGTTAGCGGTCGCAGGCGTGCTTTTATTGACACCTGGCTTTATGACTGATGCACTTGGAATGCTTGTTTTATTGCCTGCACCTCGAGCAAAAATGGCGAAAGAGTTGATGAAAAGAGTCAAGGTTAATACGATGGCAAGTGGTGGTGGCTTTCACGCACAAAGTGGATTTGGTCAAAGTCCGTTTGGACAAGATCCTTTCCAATCACCGCGTGATGATGGTAATACTTTCGAAGGAGAGTATGAAAAAAAAGATGACGACAAGAATGATGGGTCAAATAATCGCCTGAATTAGATTCTTTGGCTTCTAGGTACGGCAACCTAGAAGCTTATTCTTTCTTTATTAAATCGCACCTTCAAATCCTAATTGACGCCATGCTTCAAAGGCAATAATGGCAACGGCATTAGAGAGATTCAAGCTTCGGCTATCTGGCATCATAGGGATACGGATTCTCTGCTCTAACGGTAAGTTTTCAATCAGCTCTGCGGGTAAGCCACGCGTTTCGGGGCCGAATAATAACACATCATTCTTTTGGAATTTTGCGTCTACATGATGACCTGTAGTCTTGGTTGTACAAGCAAAAATCCTGAATGGCCCTTCACGTTCATTTTCTAAGTAATCCATAAACGCCGCCAGATCCTTATGCCTCTTTACTCTTGCAAGGTCGTGGTAATCCAAACCTGCTCTGCGCACTTTTTTCTCTTCAAGATCGAAGCCTAACGGTTCAATAAGGTGCAAGTTTGCTCCGCAGTTGGCGCTTAAGCGGATGATATTACCGGTATTTGGGGCGATTTCTGGTTCAAATAGTGCAATGTCGAGCATGATTATCAACGTAATTGGTTGCTGGAAGAGCGAGTATAACTAGGGTCAGTTCGGTTTCAAAGAAGAACTGACCCTATTTAATCTGAACTCGGTATAACAAATATGAATCGTGTTCAGGTTATGCCTCTGTTGGTAGGGTAATGGTGATTTTCAATCCCCCTAGAACGCTTTTTTCTGCGCGAATGGTGCCGTTATGTTGGCGCACTGCACTTTCAGTTATCGCGAGGCCTAACCCTGCCCCTCCTGAATGTCTATCTCTCGCTGTGGACACTCGATAAAAAGGTCTAAAGATGTCAGTAAGCTCTGCTTCTGGTACGCCATCACCATCATCTTCAACACAGATAGAAAGTGTATTGTTGACTTGAGTGAAACCGACGCGAATAGAGGTATGGCCGTAATGAATAGCGTTGCGAACAATGTTTTCAATGGCACTCATCAGTAGGTTTGGATTGCCAGTAATGGAGCAGTTCGGCATTTGGCTATAGATTAATGATTTCTCTTTTTGTTCCGCTTCAAATTGAGCGTCTGCAATAATGTCTTCCCAAAGGGTCGTTGCTGAATGGGTCTCTCTTACTTGATGACTATTCACTTGCATACGAGACAGTTCTAATAACTCGCTGATCATTTTTTCTAATCGCTCAGCTTCCGTATTGATGCGTGTTAACTCTGCTGATTCACCCTGTTTTCTCGTCGCTAAAGCGTTCGCCATTCTTAAGCGAGTGAGGGGAGAACGGAGCTCGTGAGAAATGTCAGAAAGTAACCTTTGATGACCTGATATCATTTGATTAATAGCTAATACCATCTGATTGAAAGCGGCACCAGCCTCACGAAACTCAGAACTTCCTTTTTCTAGATTTGGGTCTTCAACAAACTCGCCATTAGCGACTCTTCTCGCCGCATTTTCAAGTAGGCGAGCGGGTTTGCTTAATGCATAGGCTAACCAAAGGAGTAAGGGTGTGCTGATAAACATGACGAGTAGCAGGAGGCGGATGGGCTGATCAAATAATTGAAGCAGAAATGGCGGGGGTTGATCCCACTCTCCAGCGATATATAGAAGCACGTGTTGATTTGCAATTGTTACGGGCATTGGGCCCACTACCATGAAACGACCATATAACCTTTGCTGAGGTTTATCTAGTGACTCTAAACTCGTTATAAAGTTTTGAATTGCACGTCGCTGCATTCGACCATTGATGCCAATCAGGTTACCACTAAGGTCAGAAAAATAGACCATCGCTTTTCCCTCTTTGTTCGGGCCTTTCATTTTTCTATTCACTCTAGACAGTACATCATCAATGGAATGATTATGTCGGTACTTATCTTCAAGGTGTTCGGCAAAGCTTGAAAGTCTTTCAATATTATTTTGTTGGATACGATGCGTTTGCCTTGGGTCTGAGTCCTGCACAAGCAGTACGGCGATTAAGACCAAGAGCATGGTGAACCAAAAAATGGCAAAGATCCGACCATAAAGGTTGGAGAATTTTGGGAGTCTCATTACCCCTCCTCAACGAGAAGATAGCCACGCCCTCTTAGGGTTTTTATGCGCGGTTTTCCATCGCTACGCTCTGGTAATTTTTTGCGAAGGTTGGATACATGCATATCGATTGCTCGGTCAAATGGCGCCAAACGTTTACCCAGAACATCTAGGCTCAAAACCTCTTTTGTTAAGGATTCGCCGGGGTGTTGGATAAAATGGGTAAGTAGTGCGAACTCGGTTGTCGTTAATTCCAAAAGTATTTCGCCAACATAAGCTTCCTGTTTTCCGGGGTAAACTTTGATGTTTTGATATTCGATATAGTCAGTAGATTTTGAGGCCGAGTTTGTCTGTGTTCTTCTAAGAATAGCTTTAATTCGAGCGAGCAGTTCTCGGTCACTAAATGGCTTAGGGAGATAGTCATCTGCCCCTAGCTCTAGGCCGATGACTCTGTCTATTTCTTCGCCTTTCGCTGTGAGCATAAGAACAGGAATCTGCCAAGATTCACGTAATTTTTTTAGCATATCCATGCCATTCATTCTAGGCATCATGACATCTAACAGTATGAGGTCAATCTTGTCATTTACGGCGGCAAGTCCAGCCTCACCATCGTTAGCTTCGGTAATATTGAAGCCCTCAAATGTAAGTACTTCCTTTAACAGACCTGTAAGTTCTGTGTCGTCATCAACTAATAAGATATTGGCCATTACTGCTACCCCTAATGCATTTGTTACGTTCAGTATGATTGATCTTACCTATAAACTTAACTACTTGTTTTGTCTTTACGCTTTTTTACGCTTTCTAGACGTTACTTTACTGTGCAGCCTCTATTCTATGCTTAACCGCTGTGAAGGCAGCAACCTAAAAAGAATAACGTGAGGAATAACCGATGAAAACAACGAAAAAACTAGTCATTGCGGCAGCTGCCCTTCCTATGCTTTTTGCAACAGCAAGTGCATTTGCATTTGGTGGTAAAGGTGGTTCAGATATGGACGGCCATCACGGCAAATTTAGAAATTTTGATAAAGGCTTGATTCGCCAGTTAGATTTAACGGAAGAGCAGAAAGATCAATTTCGCGATTTACGCGAAGCGAAACGTGACGAAATGCAAGCTGATCGCGACATAAACAGAGAAGCACGCCAAGCTGAGATGCGAGCACAACACGCTGCAACGCAAGACCTCGTATTAGCTGCAGATTTTGATCAGGCAAAAGCGGAAGAACTCGCTGCGTCTATGGTTGAGAAGCAAACGGAGCGCCGCATAAAGATGTTCGCTACTCAACATGAAATGATGAGTATTTTAACGGATGAGCAAAAAGAACAGTTAAAAGAATTGCAAGCAGAGCGTATGGATGAAATGTCCGAACGTATGGGAAAGGGTAAAGGTAGAAACAAATAATACTTTGTTCATTTAGTTATCCACCCGCCTAAAAAAAGCAGCATCGTGCTGCTTTTCTTCGTGTTACCTTCTGTAAAAATAAAATGATACCCAAGTCACAAAATCATGGCTATAATCCAAGTAAATCTTCCTAAATTGATCTGATATGAAAGAAGAATACGCTCGCTTGGTCTCAATGGCTGCATGGATGGCGACCGGAGTTGCGACATTACTTCTGATAGTTAAATTGGCCACCTGGTGGGTTACTGGCTCAGTTAGTCTATTAGCATCACTGATTGATTCATTACTGGATTTAGCGGCATCTGGTGTGAATCTAGTTGTCATTCGATATGCCCTTCAACCCGCGGATGAGCAGCATACATTTGGTCATGGTAAAGCGGAGTCTTTAGCAGCATTGGCTCAAGCGATGTTTATCTCTGGATCCGCCTGTTTTCTTATCCTTAATGGTGTTGACCGATTCTTCCGTCCGCACGAATTGACCTCTCCAGAATACGGTGTCTATGTAAGTCTATTTGCTACCATTGTTACTGCAGGGTTAGTCATGTTTCAAAAGCATGTAGTGAGAAAAACAGGAAGCCAAGCAATATCAGCCGACTCGTTGCATTACCAGACAGATATATACATGAATATTGCGATCATGGTTGCGCTCGGTTTGAGTTATTTTGGTGTGAATCAAGCGGATGCAACATTTGCCATTGGTATTGGGGTCTTTATTTTGATTAGCGCCATTAAGATGGCATTAGAGGCAGTACAATCTTTATTGGATAGGCAGTTACCAGAAGACGAGCTCAATACAATCCGTGAAGTGGCGATGTCCGTTGAAGGTGTTTTAGGTGTGCATCAGTTAAGAACACGGATGGCAGGACCGGTAAGATTTATTCAGCTACATTTAGAATTGGAAGACAATATGATATTGATTCGAGCTCATGAGATCTCTGATGAGGTTGAAGAACGACTGACCAATGCTTTTCCAAGGGCGGATGTTTTGATTCATCAGGACCCTTATTCTGTTGTATATGGATCTGAAAAAGGGCAAAAAGAACTGGGTTGGTAAATTTCTTTCAGAAATTACATCAACAAGAATGACTATTTTGAGCTATCTTTTGTTTGAATGATGGAAACTGAAACTGATTCTGATGTGAATCAACTAAGTTATCGTACAAAATGTAATACTCTTTCATAATTGAAAAAAACACATCATTTACTGGCTTACTAAGACGCAAGAAAGCGCAATGAGCGGGTATAGAAAATGACTATTAAAAATTCTGCCGATATTGTTATTTAGTAACATGAAGTAATGACAATTGGGCAATTAAAATTTATAAATTTGATTTGAAAATCGAGGGTGAGCATGATTAAGAAGATTGGTGTTTTGACAAGTGGCGGAGACGCCCCTGGGATGAACGCAGCCATTCGTGGCGTAGTCCGTACCGCACTTACTGCGGGTGTCGAAGTCTATGGTATCTACGATGGCTATCAAGGCTTATACGAAGATCGCATTGAAAAGTTAGACCGTTCTAGTGTCTCTGACGTGATTAACCGTGGTGGTACGTTCTTGGGCTCTGCACGTTTTCCAGAATTCAGAGAAGTCGCTACGCGTGAAAAAGCGATTGAGAACTTGAAGAAACATGGCATTGAAGCTCTCGTTGTTATCGGTGGTGATGGTTCTTACATGGGCGCGAAGAAGCTGACTGAGATGGGCTACCCATGCATTGGCTTACCAGGCACTATCGACAACGATATTGCGGGAACTGACTACACGATTGGCTATTTAACTGCGCTTAATACCGTTATTGATAGCATTGACCGTCTGCGTGATACATCATCGTCGCACCAGCGTATCTCTATTGTTGAGATTATGGGTCGTCACTGTGGTGATTTAACCTTGATGGCTTCGATCGCAGGTGGTTGTGAGTACATCATCACTCCAGAACAACCTTGGAGTAAAGAAGAGCTAATTGAGAGCTTACAGAACGGTATCGCCAAAGGTAAGAAGCACGCAATTATTACGCTTACAGAGCTAATGATGGATGCCAATGAGCTTGCAAGAGATATCGAAAAAGCGACGGGGCGTGAAACTCGAGCCACTGTTTTAGGCCATATTCAACGTGGTGGTCGTCCGACGGCGTTTGACCGTGTGTTAGCTTCTCGTATGGGTAACTATGCCGTTCATCTTCTATTGGAAGGCGAAGGTGGTCGTTGTGTTGGTATTCAGAAAGAGCAACTTATCCACCATGATATTATCGATGCTATCGAGAATATGAAACGTCCAGTTCGTACGGACTTATATAAAGTTGCAGATGAGTTATTCTAAGATTTAATTAGAGAATAATTGAAACGGCCATTAGCAGACTAGTGGCCGTTTTTTTTCGCCCTAAGTACCTTCTAAGACACAGATGTAGGAAGGATTATCGACTATCTGCTTTGCTGGCGGGCTTTGGTGACGTAAAAAAACAAAAAAGCCAGCCGAGGCTGACTTTAATTACCATTAGGCTAGAAAGCCCAGATGATATGCTTAATTAAGCTTTTGCTTTTGCTGCTGCTTTAGCGATTGCTGCAAAGCCTTTTGCATCAAGTGCTGCACCACCAACTAGCGCGCCATCGATGTCAGGCATGCCGAAGAGTTCTGCTGCATTGCTATCTTTAACAGAACCGCCGTATTGGATAACAAGATTTTTAGCGACTTCTTCACTTGACTGTGCGATGTGAGCTCGGATAGCAGCATGAATGTCTTGAGCTTGTTCAGCCGTTGCTGCTTTGCCAGTACCGATTGCCCAGATTGGTTCGTAAGCAACGATAGCGCCGTTTAGTGCTTCAACGCCTTGAGTTTTGATGACTGCGTCGAGTTGACGAGCACATACCGCTAATGTTTCACCAGCTTCGTTTTGTGCATCAGACTCACCAATACAAAGTACAGGTGTTAGGCCATTTTCTTTAAGAAATGCAAATTTCTTAGCAACAAACTCATCAGATTCGTTGTGGTATTCACGACGTTCTGAGTGACCGATAATGATGTGAGTAGCACCAAAGTCTTTAAGCATTTCTGGAGACATATCACCAGTGAATGCGCCACTGTTTTTTAGGTCAGTATTTTGAGCGCCAAGGATGATTTTGCTGCCACCCTCTTTGATTACGCGCTCTGCCAGGTCAACATAAAGTGCTGGTGGAGCCACTGCAACGTCAACACCAGTTACGCCTTCAAGCTCAGCGTTAAGTCCGTTTAGTAGCTCAGTTACCATTGCTTTGCTACCGTTAAGTTTCCAGTTACCCATAACTACAGGATGACGCATAAGAATATCTCCAAAAAGTAATTAATGTAAAAAATAAACAATATTTCGAAAGAATATAACAGATAAAGCCCGTCAGATCATGACACGAATCATTTCTTCATCGAATCTTTGATTTTTGAATTGGACGGTTGTTAATCAAATTTGATCCAGCATACAAAATAATAGCTAAACTTTAGAAATTTGCTTGGATTGCTGTATTTTGAATCAATCTGACTTAAGGATAAATAACTAATGCCAAATATAATATTGGAATACACTAATTCCGTCGAGGATAGAGTGAACATTCAAGGGCTATTGGAAGATCTCCATCAGGTAGCATTGAGCTGTGGTCTGTTTCAAGCTGATGATGTGAAATCTCGCGCGTTGAGATGCCATCATTGGTTGATTGGCGAGCATGATGATAGCGAAGGTTTTATTCATATTACCTTTGAGATGTTAGCTGGGCGGTCAGATGAACAAAAAAAGAGTCTGTCTCATGAGCTTATTGATGTTCTTACTGCTCAGGCTGGAACGGTAAAAAGTTTGTCGGTGAACATACGTGATATGGATAGAGGTACCTTCCAAAAGGTACTCAATTAAATGTAAGGTAAACATTGATGTCAATCCCTGAACTGCTGTTTTCATTTCGAGGAAGAGTAAGTCGTCGAACGTTTTGGTTGTGGAATGCGTTCTATTTTTTGATGATCATATCTGTCGCCACTTTGGTGAAAAAATTATTTCCTGAATCGGATAGCATGGTGCTGCCTACGATTTTAGTTTTGTTGGTTATTCCCGATTTGGCGATAACGGCAAAGCGTTGGCACGATAGAAATAAGTCGTTGTATTGGTTAGGGTTGCATGTACCTTTGGTCTTAACTCGATTCATGATTCCTTTAGCTGGTGTCGAAAACGCATTTCAACCGACTATGTTTCAGTCGGCTATGTCTCTTTCTGCGATGGCATGTGGAGCATGGATTTTTGCCGAATGCGGGCTGTTTGAAGGCGATCAGAAAGAGAACCAATACGGCTCTTGTCCAACAAGGTAAGCCTATAAACTCAATGGCGCGGAACGAAAGGAATGATTTCAGCGCTACGCTTAGTCGATTGATCGCCTTCTAAAACCTCATGCATCTTAAATATCTGCAAGCTTAGTTCGCGAGCTAATACTATATTGATGTGATAGGGGTTTTTGCAGTGACTAATTACGCGATCTATATGACTCTGTTGTGCTCGCAATCTGGGTTCCATCTCTTCTGAAGCACAGGTTATCGCTTGCTCGCACGCTTTGCGTTTGAGTTGCTCGAACTCTTTCGGGTTGTTTTGAGCCAATTTGACCAGTTCATCAAAGGATGGGAGTGTTTGTTCATATTGAGCTTGATCCATAAGCTCCACCTCTATATTTAACTACAGATTACATTATATAAGTGTAGCCAATAAAATGAGATCTGATAAGTAAACGGTATCCGACTAAAAAATCAGCGATCTAACCTTTTGCTTCTTGAATGTGATAAACACATCTTCTATCGTTTTTGATAATGTGTTCGGTGCGGACGATGGTGCAGTTTTCGCCAAGCAATTGTTGAAACACATTGAGCTCAGATTGACATAAGCTAGGGCAGTTTTGCGCGGCCTTACAGATTGGACAATGGTTCTCGATTAAGACGAAGCCATTTTCGCTTTCTGTTAGTTCTGCCATATAGCCATCATCTTCACGCAGTTGTTTCAGTTGTTGTAACTTACTTTTGAGGCCATTACATTCTGATAGCGCTTGACCGTATTTCTCCAACGTCTGTTTTTCTCTTTCTAATGCGATTTTTTTTATGCCATCTTCACCAAAAAGTGTCCCGACAGCTTCGATGACTTGAACCGTTAGCTCACCGTGGCGATCAGAAAATCGCTCATGTCCTTTCGGTGTGAGCTGCCAATGACGGGTAGGGCGTCCTATTTTTACTTTAAATCAAAATCTCAAGTAAACCGTTCTCTTCTAACGCTTGTAAGTGTTGTCGAGCACCCATGCTCGTCATATCCAGGTCTTCGGACAGTTTTTTTGCCGTCAAAGAACCTTCTCTTTTGAGTTTTTGTAATATTCTATCCGCTGTTTTCACCGAAAGTACCTAAGGTTATGCCCGTAACTTATAACTACAGCTTTCATTATGAATAAAGTAATTAATAAAGCAAATTCTTAACTAACCTATGTTCAGGTTAACTAGTCGACAAATGAAAAAGCGCAGCTAGAATAGCTGCGCTTCGTTATGCGAGTGGTCAAATTAGAGAATGAAGTCTTTAATCTCAGGGTCTTTACGATCCAAATAGTGGATAGACTTGATGCGACGAATCGTTCTACAACGACCTCTAATCACTAGAGTTTCCGTTGTGGCAATATTGCCTTTGCGAGTGATCCCTTCGAGTAGGTCGCCTTTCGTGATCCCCGTTGCTGAGAAAACAACATTGTCACTAGATGCCATGTCTTCCATTTTTAATACAACACGTGCCTCAACGCCCATCTCCTTGCATCTAGCCAGTTCTTGGTTACCGTGGATACGATTGTCTTCGGTATCGCCTTTCACTTCCTGACGTGGCAGCAGACGGCCTTGCATGTCACCATCAAGTGCGCGAATAACAGCAGCGGATATAACTCCTTCTGGAGCGCCACCAATACAGTACATAACATCGACTTCGCTATCGGGCATACAAGTGAGAATAGACGCCGCGACATCACCATCTGGAACAGCAAATACGCGGACACCCATCTCTTGCATCTCTTTAATTATTTTGTCGTGACGTGGTTTGGCTAAGGTTGTCACCACTAAGGTATTTAGAGGTTTCCCCATTGCTTTGGCGATATTCTCTAAATTTTCTGTTAGTGATTTATCTAAGTCGATAGCGCCTTTTGCTTGCGGGCCAACCACGAGCTTTTCCATGTACATGTCAGGTGCTTTAAGAAAACTGCCTTTTTCACCAGCGGCGAGGACTGTCAACGCGTTTGCTTGACCCATTGCGGTCATGCGGGTGCCTTCAATAGGATCGACTGCGATATCTACAGCATCGCCACCTAACCCAACATGCTCCCCGATGAACAGCATTGGTGCATCATCGATTTCACCTTCACCGATAACAATTTCACCTTCTATTTCTGTTTTGTTGAGTAGCGTACGCATTACCTCAACAGCGGCCCCATCTGCGGCGTTTTTATCACCACGTCCAAGCCAATGATAACCAGCAAGCGCGGCACCTTCGGTTACACGAGAAAATGCCAATGCTAAATCGCGTTTCATGACTACTCCAAAATAGTAAAAAAGAGGTAAAAAATTTGCGGGGATTCTATCATACAAAATAGTAAACGTTTGCCTTTTTGGGCCTGTTTCATTGGTCACTTGGTTTGATTGAGTAGAAGTATATATTTAGGTAGGTTGAGAGCGATATGAGTATTGACGGAACACGTGAAAATTTAGGATAATCCCGCTTGGTGCTCTAAAAATGAGCATGTAACTCAAAAATCATGATATTAGACGTGTTTATATTGAAAAGCGTGAGTAGAATGAAGCTATTCGTGACTGAATTATCTTTTAGTCAACCAGAACAAAAGTAAAGGTAGAATGTATGTCTTTAGAAGTGCTAGAGCAGTTAGAAACAAAAATCCAAACAGCCGTTGATACCATCACTCTATTACAGATGGAATTAGAAGAAGTTAAGCAAAAAAACCAAGGTTTGGAGCAAGAAACAACGTCACTAAGAGATAACTGTTCAAACCTAGAGCAGCAAAACCAACAGATGCTCGAAGAGCATGAAGCTTGGCAGCAAAGAATTCGCATTTTACTCGGTAAAATGGAAGACGTAGAGTAACGTTTTCTCGTCTGGACAAGAGTAAAGAGATTATCAGAGCGGTGGCGCACTGGTACTCTCTTTTCGATGGTCTATCAGAGTATTGAAAATAGCAGCAGTCTATTTTTATATATCAAGTAGTACTACTAACATTATTTGATGCGGATGATTTGGTCCTTAAGCATTATGGCGTCTTCCTAATACAACAACTATTACTTCTTAATGAGTAAAAATAATAGTGTTGGAGAGGTGGGCCGTGAATAAAATCAATCGTAAATTATATTGGGTGTGTTGCAGTTTATTGCCAACGGTATGTTTGGCTGAAGGCGAACAAAGCCCATCAAACCAATCTCAACAAGAAGAGCCTCAAAAAAGAATCCAAACGGTGGCGGATGTATTTGAGCAGCCCGGCGTATTAACGCCACGGGGTACCTTCGTCTTAGACGCCTCATTTAATTATTCTCAGAACTCATCAAACAAAGTTTCTATCGTAGGATATACAATTTTGCCAACGCTAATCGTTGGGCGAATAGAGGTCAGTGACTCAGATCGGACGACTATCACCGTAGGATTAACAGGACGATATGGTATTACCAATCGACTTGAAGCTGAAGTACGTATTCCGTGGGTTTATCGAAATGATCAAATTTCTACGCGGCCAATTCAAGATGGCGCCTCTGATGATACAGAGGTATTGACGTTAGATGGATCTGCCATGGGAGATATAGAAGCGGCGTTGCGTTATCAATTAAATATGGACAGCGCGCCATTTTGGGTTGGTGGGTTAAAGGTTAAATCGACAACGGGTAAATCCCCCTATGATTTGGAGCTTGATACAACAACCAATACGTTTACCGATGTCCCAACGGGATCGGGTTTTTGGAGTGTTGAACCAAGTTTGACAATGATTTATCCGACAGATCCCGCGGTTCTTTTTGTGAATCTTGGTTATATATACAATTTTGAGGATACGGTTGATTTTGGTGACAGTGAGGCAGAAATTGCTCTAGGTGATACGATCTCTTTAGGGGCAGGAATGGGTTTTGCTGTTAATCCTAATTTCTCTTTTTCTCTCGGTCTTGCTCACAAAACCATCCTTAAAAGTAAAGTCAATGGGGCCAGTGCTGATAGTGCTCAACTGTTGCAATTGGATACGATAAGCTTTGGTGCCAACTTGGCCATTAATCCGAAATTATCGGTAAACGTAAGTGCTGCGGCAGGACTGACAGAAGATACACCTGATTTTCAACTAACAATCAGGGTACCTTATAGTTTCTAGAGTGGAAGTGTTAGCCATCCGGTAATCAAAAAGTCGTGTTGATCGCGGCATTTATGGCAGGCTTAACATGATTGCATCGTCTAACTTCATTCTTAATTGTGAACTCTGTAATATTATTGTTCCGGGCGCGTTTATATCAATAACAGTTGATATTCCAAGTACACTATTGTTTACGGTATTTTGGATAATGTTGTTGATGGTGTCGGAACTGTTAATCACTGGTTTCTCAGATTGAGTCGTGTTTGCTAAATGTTGTTTAGTGATTTTATGCTGCTCGTCCTCAAGTTGAGAAATATCCTCAAATTGATTTCCAGAACCATTTTGAATAACATTAGTTATGCCCGTTTCACTCGTTGGTTTTTGAGTGTCTAGCTCAACTTGTCCATTTTTAATCAAAAGGTTAGCAATGTGTGAATTGAAAAAAGTTCTACCATTTAAAGATGTAGTGATACTAATACCGATGTTAATGAACCGATTAGACGGAAAGCTAAACCCCCCTCGATACTGACTTAATTCGGTGTTGGATAGTGGCACTCCTACATCTTTGATGGACATTGCAGATACAGGTAAAGTACATAGCAACAGCGAAATGCTAAAGATTCTTAAACCTTGTTTTTTCATAACGCGTTCCTTTTAGTTTTCACCCGATTCTCGGAGTGTCGTGCTAAAAATACCGAGTGAATCACGAGCTACCGCAGAATTAACAGGTGATGGTGTATAAATTGCAAAGCTGTCATCAAAAATAAATGACGCTTTCCCTTTTTCAGCATGGTTCTTTATGAGAAGAATTATCCCTTGATAATAGCGATTAAAATCTTCTACACGCATCTTTACTGTTCCTCTAGATGGGTCACCAATAATGACATGTTCTGAATTTATGCCCTTAACCAATACAAAGTGCATATAGCCATCAAAATTAACTAAGGTAATACCGGGAACGCCAACCTTCTTTATTTTGGTGGTGCTCAACTGAAATCCATCAGCATCAAAACCAATACCTTCTAAGTACTGTTTCATGTCTAAGAGTGAGAACCCTTCTTGCTTGATACGCTCTTGATCACCTTTATCAAACATTACCGTAAATATAGTTTCTTCGTTTGAAGGCGTTTGATAGTGATAAGAGAGTAATGAAGCTAAGGCAGCGGAACCGCAGCTAAAGTCATATTTTTGGCGAAGTACATCGCCAAATAATTGTTCTTGGTAACTTTTTACAACAACATTATAAACCCCTCTGCTTGGGAGGTAATCTAATGCAAGGGTTGAGGTGCTTAAAAGCACCGCAACCCAAGTTAATAAGAAATATTTCATATTCATCAATGCAACGTTAAATTCACGACAGTTGAGTTTTGAATAACAACATTGTTACCCGTATTTTGAATGACATTCGAAATACCAGAACTGTTGCTTAGTGAACCATTGGTAATAACATTATTACCAGAGTAGGTTCCCAATGCATTGTTGCCAACACTAGAGCCATCGAGTTCAGATGTCGCTGAAACATAATCAATATCGACTAGATATTGCCCACCTCGAGAGGTTTCCAATTCTTCTTCAGAGATGACCGCGTCATCAGGAAGCAATAATTGGTCTGCAAAAGATGGTGCCGAAAGCATAGTGCCTATTAGCAATAGCGCTGTACGCATGACTTTCTCCAAATCTCTTATGGCATAATTGTCGCGTTGGTAGATACCGATTGTTGAATTGAAGATGCATTACCGGCATTTTGAGCTGCTGTTGTAATACCCGCTGCAGCATTAAATGAACCATTAATGTTATTTTGTTGACTCACTGACATTGCGTTTCTATCTCTGTCACGTCCACCAACTTCGAGACCAAATAAAGCGAAGTCTGCGTCAGTATCGGTAACACCGTAAGAAACGGTGGCTCCAGATACACTAGAATCCATATCGGAATAGTTCACTACAGCAGTAAGATCAATATCGATAGTGCTAGTGGCAGTATTCGTCATAGAGTCGTTATCCCAAGATTGAGATTGGAGGGTGTTATGACTTAATACATCGTTATAGCTGTCGTCTGTATTGCCAGAATCTTCCACATTACCAGAATCGTCCACATTACCTACATCATCGACGTTTCCGAAATCTTCGGCATTATAGTCATTATTGCTGTCGTATTGGTCATTGTCAGAGTTACCAACATTTTGAAGATCATTGTCACTGAGAAGCTCAGTGTTATTGTCACTTAATAGACTGATATCATCATTATCGATACCTATATCATCAGCAGTAATATCATCTATAGCGTAGACCGATCCAGAAGTGAATGTAAAAGCGAGAATAGACATAGCTAGAGTTGTTTTGTTAAATTTCATGATTGTGCTCCATATTTTATTGAGTTACTTCTTTGTATTGTTAACTTATAAAAGTATATTGCTATTTATTGTTGCGTTTACCTATCTGAGGTAGGTAATGTTGAGTATAGGGAAAATGCAAAACATTAAAGTCTCATTAATGAGAACTTCATTTCCAGTGTGGATTTTTATTTAGTCGGTGTAATGCTCTTCATTTTAACTGTATGAAAAATATTGACAATTTTGTAATTTTTTATAAAAGTATTAGATGGTTGTGTTTATTAGCTGTTAGAAGTGCTGTTTTTTGAGTACTTGTTTTTTACAATATAAACTTTTTTATTAGTAGTGTGGATTTGGAGTAAAGCTTTATATTTATCTACATATATTATCAAAATTAACTCACTGTAATTCAAGAGTTAATTTTAATAATATGTTTATTGAAAAGTTTATTTTAGTTGGATTTCTTACTTCTAACTAGTTGTATTTATTAGTGTTGGTGTCATTTTTTGACGCTAGTTGTTTTATGCGGCTGTGGTTTTATGATGTTAATTCAAATGTTCGTGAAATAAATGCAACAAGTCTTGATGTGGAGGTTGATATGTTCCTATGAATGAAATTATATATTAATCATCATGTAATTTTGGATGTTAAGGTTAGCTTGGATTATACTTGGTATTAAATTTAATTTAAAAATAATTAGTAGAATTACATGTGAGTGTTATATGAATAGGTGGTGAGGATAATGTTATGCGTTATAAATTGGTTGTCGTTGGGGATGAAATATTTAAAATAAGTCTAATAAAAAAAGAACTATCAGAAATGCCAGATCTAGAAGTAGAACATATGACTCTTAATGAACTTAAATCACATAGAGTTCAAGAAGATATTAATTTGGTTATGCTCGATTTTTCAGTACTTGAAGATGGACTTTGTAATGATTTTTTGTGGATGGACTGGGCTACGATATACTTAT
>LLEJ01000045.1_pt1 | contig 16151 bp, 19 predicted proteins | sample 595831 | NCBI WGS metagenome assembly LLEJ01 (sample SAMN02919310, study PRJNA255460) | bioreactor metagenome | biome: chemostat; feature: culture 2011_10.1; material: sediment; isolation source: day101 10degC chemostat 2011 inoculated with Wadden Sea sediment taken from... | place: Germany: Bremen... | reverse complement strand
CTCATTACTACCATTCAAGTTAGAGAAATGTAAAAGCCAACCTATCATGGTTGGCTTTTAATTCAAATTAACTCTAAAAGTTAATGATAAACGCGTATTTATTACAGTGCTTTAGAAATGGCATCGACACTTTGCTTTGCATCACCAAATAGCATTTGTGTATTCTCTTTAAAGAATAGTGGGTTTTGCACACCAGCATAACCTGGATTCATCGAACGCTTAAAGACGATAACGTTACGAGCATGCCACACTTCTAACACTGGCATTCCAGCGATAGGACTGTTTGGATCTTCTAATGCCGCGGGGTTAACCGTGTCATTAGCGCCAATAACTAGCACCGTATCCGTTTCTGCGAAGTCGTCATTCAATTCGTCCATTTCTAGCACGATATCGTACGGCACCTTAGCTTCAGCCAGTAGCACATTCATGTGACCGGGTAACCTTCCAGCGACCGGATGAATACCAAATCGTACTTTAACACCTTGACTACGTAACTTCTCAGTGATCTCGTGAACAGGATATTGCGCTTGCGCAACTGCCATGCCATAGCCGGGGGTAATGATAACGGACGTCGAGTTTTTAAGCATATCGGCAACGTCTTCTGCGTTTGTTTCTCTGTGTTCACCGTAATCTGTATCGCTATCAACGACAACGTCTTGACCAAAGCCACCCGCAATCACTGATAAGAACGAACGATTCATCGCCTTACACATAATGTAAGAAAGAATGGCGCCCGAAGAACCAACCAATGCACCGGTTACGATTAACAGATCATTCGCCAACATGAAGCCCGCCGCAGCGGCAGCCCAACCTGAATAAGAGTTAAGCATCGATACAACCACTGGCATGTCAGCGCCACCGATTGAAGCGACTAAATGATAGCCGAATACAAACGCAATTAACGTCATCAACATCAACGCAAACATACTGCCTTCCGCGTTCACAAAGATCATCATCAAAAAGAGAGACCCGATGACCGCTGCTAGGTTCCACTTATGTTTATGAGGAATGCTTAACGCTGAAGATGAAATAACACCACGAAGCTTACAAAATGCGACTATGGAACCAGTAAACGTAACGGCACCAATGAACACACCTAAGAATACCTCTATTAGATGAATATTTAGCATCGCTTGGTCTAGGATAATCCCGTGATCCAAGTAGCTGTTATAACCTACTAAAACAGCGGCCAAACCAACAAAGCTGTGCAATATTGCGACAAGCTCTGGCATCTCTGTCATTTCAACTTTTTTAGCGTAATGGATACCGATACCACCACCAATAACCATGGCGACGATGACCCACGCTAAACCAGCCGAATCAGGTGAAAAGATAGTCGCGATCAGAGCGATCGTCATACCTGTGATGCCGTAATAGTTACCAGCGCGTGCGGTTTCCTGCTTAGAAAGACCCGCTAAACTCATTATAAAAAGAACCGCAGCAACAATGTAGGCGGCCTGTACTAATCCTGCAGACATTTACTACTCCTTAGTCTTTACGGAACATTTCAAGCATACGTCTGGTAACAGTAAAGCCACCAAAAATGTTTATGCTTGCAATTAATACTGCGATAAAAGAAAGCACTGACACTGCTGTGTTTCCTTGACCAATTTGGAGTAACGCACCCACCACGATAATCCCTGAGATAGCATTTGTTACCGACATCAATGGAGTATGTAATGCATGTGACACGTTCCAGACGACGTAATAACCCACCACGCAGGCCAATACAAATACCGTAAAATGAGCGAGGAATGCAGCAGGAGCAACACTAGCTACCCATGCAAAAGCACCAACAGCAACGGCTAGACCAGCAATTTTCTTGACTGGAGAAGTCGGTTCTTCAACCTTAGCGGTGGGTTTGACTGGCTGCTCAACTTTAACCTGTGGTTGCGCAGAAACTTGAATAGGTGGTGCTGGCCACGTTACTTCACCGGCTTTAACCACAGTAACACCTCGAAGAACGACATCTTCAAAGTCTATATCAATATTTCCGTCTTTCTCTTTACATAAAAGTTTGATTAAGTTGACTAAGTTTGTACCGTAAAGTTGTGATGATTGAGTCGGTAAACGACCGACCATATCGGTATAACCGACAATCTTCACGCCATTAGCTGTCGTAATGACTTTATCTGCAACCGTGTATTCACAGTTACCGCCGTTAGCCGCCGCAAGGTCAACGATAACGCTGCCCGCTTGCATACTATCGACCATCTCTTTGGTAATTAACTTCGGAGCTGGACGTCCTGGTATAAGTGCCGTCGTAATTATAATGTCGACATCTTTCGCTTGCGCTGCATAAAGCTCTTCCGCTTTTTTGTTAAACGCTTCAGACATCTCTTTCGCATAGCCGTCACCAGCACCTGAATCTTCCTCGAAATCGACTTCAAGGAACTCAGCACCCATCGACTGTACTTGCTCTTTAACCTCAGGACGAACATCAAATGCTCTTACAATCGCGCCTAAGCTACCTGCCGCACCGATAGCCGCAAGTCCGGCCACACCAGCACCAGCAACAAGAACTTTAGCCGGCGGAACTTTACCCGCGGCAGTTATTTGACCTGTAAAGAAACGGCCAAATTCATGAGCCGCTTCAACAACCGCTCTGTATCCCGCGATATTAGCCATAGAACTGAGTGCATCTAACGCTTGAGCACGTGAAATACGAGGTACCGCATCCATCGCCATAACGTTGATGTTTTTGCTTGATAGCTTCTCCATTAACTCAGCGTTTTGCGCTGGCCAAATAAAGCTAATTAGGCTTGCACCTTCTTTAAGCAATTCTATTTCATTGTCCGACGGCGCATTAACTTTCAAGATGAGATCTGAATTCCAAATCTCTTCCTTGGTCGTCACTGTTGCTCCAGCATTTTGGAAGGACACGTTATCGAAGCTAGCTAAAGCTCCAGCGTCAGATTCTACCGAGACATCGAATCCCAGCTTGATTAGCTGTTCAACTGTCTTTGGCGTTGCAGCGACGCGTGTTTCACCTGCAAGTATTTCTCTAGGTACACCAATTTGCATAGTTATTCCCTACTATTGGCACAATTAATAAAGTGTTTTTATGAACGATGTTTGAAATCTAAAGTATTTTTTGCCAGAAATACATGTCTATATGACTAATCCGACCTCATTGGTAGGAAAATCATACAGAACTGGCCGTATTGAATATCGAAATGATATCGAGGGCCTTTTATGTAAGCAAAATCGAATCAAAAACTAAAAGAGCCATTAGCATATACGCTAATGCCCCTTTCAAAAATGATGGAAATCAAGTTGTTTACTTTAACTAATTCAACTACGTAGCATGGCTCACATCTCAGGCGCTTAGTTAGAAGATATCGCCTCTCATTTGGTCGATAAACATTTTAGCTTTGCTTAGCATAAGGCTATTCGCATCTTGCTCGGAACCGACAACATCAGAACGAATGAAGGTATGCTCTTTCAGTTCTCCATCTATCTCTTTCGTAATTCGTCCTGCTATTCTGTACTGTCCGGATTCGGACTTTGCTTCTTGGTAAATAAGAAAGCCATCATATTCTACTGGTTCAACTTGTTTTTCTTCGGCGTTTTTATTGCTCGAACCAAACAGTTTAGAAAAAAATCCCACAATTACTCCTAGATATATTGCGTTACTTAAAAGGTTTTATTGTTTCGACACGATAGGTACTTCAAACCATTCTAACTCACGATTGTCGTTGTCTACTTTACCTTTAGCTGAGTATTCAGATACATCTTCATCTTCACGAACGACGCGACGATCATCTTTAATCAAACCCTCTGCTGCAGTGACGGCGACTTCAGCTTGTTGCCTGAACACAAGTAACCGTGTTTCGGCTAAACGAGATAAGAAATCAATATCATGACGGATGTATACGGGTCTTAACTGGTTCAGAGCTAAACACGCTAAATCGGCTAACTGTTCATTATTATACTTATCCGTATATTCGTCGTTAGCGAGTACCGTTCCCACTAGTGTTTCCATGTAATTATGCACATCGACACTTATTTGCATATTTTTACTCCAAGTTCCTAATTTAAGAGGATACTTATTTAAACTAGCACTATAGCCAGTTAACCTCAAGGTACAGGCATTCAACGGTTAGAAAAATGATGTACTCTGTTCATCTTGATCCTCAATACTGGAATTTATTCGATAAACTACTTTGATTTTCATGAATAAACAGTATGCTATCATCCTTAGTAACGATACCTGTGCAATTCTAGCCACTTAGAGAACATGTCTTTCATACATTCAAATTTATTTAGACTCCTATTCCCTCTGATTTTAACTGTCATTATTTTCATTGGGATAAATAATGTCACCTTGTTGGTGCAAACAAATATACCCTTCGCCAGTCAACTGCCTTACTTTTTATTTGCAATCTGTATCCTACTTTGTCAAAGCTTTAATCAAGGTCGAATTGGTATGGTCGCAATAGCAATGGCTGCCGCGTACTGGGTCATTCAAACTAGGCTTCAAAGTTCTCTGTCTACAGGAACGACCCAAATAGAGTTTCTGATTTTGGCGTTCACTTTTCCTACGGCGTGCATCACCGTTTACCTTTTCCTGAGAAACGTTTTTTCACTTTATCCAGCGCACTCTATATTGCAATAGTAGCGATACTGTTTGGTTGGTCAGTGTTAACGGTTCAATTTGTCGAAAGCAATGGGCTAAATCAAACTTGGCAGAACATACTGTTTGTTATTCCTGAAATTTCACTACTACCCCTTATCATTATTCTTTATAGCCTTCTTTTGGTGGGTCTGTTTGCCATCATGGTGCTGAGATACAATCGACCAATTGATGTTGCGGTATACTCAAGCCTTTGCATTTCGACGTTAACCTTTATCTTTTTCCAATATCCCTTTATCTCCAGCATTCTGTTTTCTTTAGGGGGAATATTACTCACGCTAGGGGTTATTAGCACCAGTCACGAGCTTGCGTATATAGATCAGCTTACAAACATTCCCGGCCGAAGAGCCTTAGATACAGAGCTTAAACATCTTGGTAAGAAATATACTATTGCTATGTTGGATGTTGACCACTTCAAAAAATTTAATGATACCTACGGTCACGATACGGGCGACGACGTGCTGAAGCTTGTCGCATCATTGATGGCTAATACCAATGGTAAAGCAAAGGTATATCGATATGGTGGTGAAGAATTCACCGTATTGTTCAAAAACAAATACCAGGATGAAACAATCGTTCATTTGGAAGAGCTTCGCGAAAGAATTGCCGATTATGAGATGATATTACGTAACCTTGATGACAGGCCAAAAAATGACAAAAACGGCGTGACGAAAAGATCAAACTCACCTCGTTCAGGGGCGGTTAGCGTTACTATTAGTATAGGTGTTGCTGACAGTGTCGACACCCGCAACCCCAAGTCTGTGCTTAAAGCCGCAGATGAGGCCTTGTACAGAGCAAAAGAAGGTGGCCGGAATCGAGTATCAAATTAGCGGCTCAATCTTGGTTAAAATACAATACGATACTCCCTCCCTTAAGCGCGCTACCATAGTTTAGACTCAAGCCGATACCTACGTTGTCGATTAGAGTGGTCTCGAAGGGGGGTGTAATAAGCCAGCCTCCCATAACTTCATAGTAATAACTGGTTCCTAACGGTTCCGTAGAATCGCCATTCAAATCGACGCGTTTGAAACTGGCGAAAATAGATTGAACCATTCCACTCCATTCGGAAAAATCGTGATATACCTCCACTTGATTTATCCAACGGACATTTTCGGGTTTACCAATATCACCGTTATTCGCTTCTCCCCACCCTCGACCAGATGCGTAATTGAGCCTTGAAGATAACTGCCAGTTACCCCAATCAACCTCTTTCCTATAGCCTATTTTAAAAGACGGTTCTAATAAGAATGCCCACGCGTCCGTATTATAGGCAACGCCATCTAAGCTGTTACTATAAGCACGGGAAATATTATTGTTATAATCATAAGAGTTGGTGTAGTACAGCAAATGCCCGCCGATCCCGTACCTGAGAAACCAGTTTTCCGTTAACTGATCGTGATAGTTGTATCCAACATACCCACCATAAACCTTCTCTTTAAACGTATCACTCTTCGCGGAAGGAAAAATGGTCGAAAAATCCACCTCCTGCTCAACCTTTAGAAACGACAGTTTAAAATTGACACTGTGATAATCATTTTCGCTACTTTCCCAACTTTTTCCAAAAGGTACCGTCAATACACTTATTCTTTGTCGCAAATCTATCGAGTCCGCACTGCCGATATCCTCATTGTCGAGGTTAAGTATGTTGTTGGGGTTAAAGTCACTAATGCCAAAAGTGAACGCGTCGCTGTCCGTAAGCACTACCGATGCCGCGAATGTATGCTCCAAGTTGCGTTGCAGGGCATTTGCCCAACTATAGCTACTTAGACACGCACATAAATTTACACAAATTATGATCGATTTAAATGTACTCATCTGTTAAAACTATGCTCCTTATAGTCTCAAATAATTCTAAAAATACTCGTAATTCGAAGGATAAAGTAATGATATATAAAATCGTTCTCATTTTAGTCATCGGTCTAGGCGCATTTATGTTCTACAAGAACAACGCAACGCCTGCTTACTTGGGACTAAAGAATAATCAATTAGCTCCAATGCCATCATCTCCAAATGCGGTGTCAAGTCAAACAGATATAGAAGAAAAGAAAGTTAACCCTCTCTCATTTACTAGTATTGATGACGCAAAGAAAAATGTAAAACGCGTTTTCGCTCAACTGCCTAATAACAGTGTTGAAGTAGAAAATGATAACTACATGCACGTCATATTTACGACTGAAACGATGAGGTTTCACGACGACGTGGAACTTTTCTTCGACCTAGAAAACCAGACCATCCATTATCGTTCACAGTCACGGGTTGGATATAGCGATCGTGGTCTTAATAAAACACGATACGAACAATTTTCGGAACTCTATAATGATTTGAATTAGTTCAATTAAACACCAATAGACGCTTAAAAAGCATACAGATCACAACTTGTAAATATTCACAACCTTTTAACTGGAAGAGTAAAAAAGGTTAATGTACGGTTAATTATCTGATGTGTTTTACATCGGATAGTTAAATGCTAAAACTGGTTTATTGCATTTAACTCATTGTTTTGCATCAAACCGAAATTTACGTAGAGTTTAATTATGAGTGAAAAAGTCAATGGCACGGTAAAGTGGTTCAACCAAGATAAAGGATTTGGATTCATCACACCTGAGAACGGTGGTAAAGATGTGTTCGTTCATTTTTCATCTATCAGTGGAACTGGTCGCAGAAACCTTGAAGATGGCCAACGAGTGTCGTTTGTCATCACTGACGGTCAGAAGGGCCCACAGGCTGAAGACGTCAGCGAGATCTAAACCGTTATTCAGACCACTAATGGTATAAACAAACGTTAAGCCGCCTTTCGGTGGCTTTTTTGTTTAATTTACCATCGATTACTGTTACAGTGTCACCTCAAGGCTCGTCACTCCGCATTTTATCACCCTATTTCTACGGTATTGATTGACTTTCATGGGGTTCTTTTTAGCATGTGTATATTACTCCCTAATACTAAAGTTACTATGTCTACAGAATCTACTATTTCTACTGAAGAACAAAACTCAGAACAAGCCAAAATCGATCTCGAATTGGTCTCTGCTGAACTTCGCAAAGTCATCGAGTTTGATCAAGTGCCAGAAGAGATGTTGAACATGGTCGTGTCGATCCATGAAGTATCTGAGGAAGCTGTGAGGGAATCTTGGGATAGCTTACCTACTAGCGCACAAAATGTTTTAGATAACTTTGAACAGTTTCATGCATTGATCTCGGTAAGCCAAGCATTTGCTGGTCTAAACTTTATGGAAGAATATAAGACCTTAGAGTTACCAAAGGATATGTCTGAGCAAGAGCAGGAAGACTACCGTACTCAGCTACTTGACCAAGTCCTTTATAATTGTGTTAAAGATATGGTTAAACAGATAAAGAAAGCGCGTCGTGACCCAATACTGAAACGTGATTTTATCGAAGTTTTTGAAAAGAAATAGTCAGACCGTATAAATGAGTGGTGTTTCTTATAAAAAGAACACTATTAATTAGATATATGGATAGCTAATTTTTGCTTGTTTTTTTTGTGATATTACCAAGGGTTGGAGTTACATTAAAAAAATGACTAATATGTGACCAAACGTTCGATTTAATTGACATAAATTAACTAAAATCGTTGACTACACTCGTTATTAGCCAGTAAAGTCATATGCGTTGTATATACGGATTTAAGGTAAGATTGTGACTTCAAAAAACAAAAAAGAGTCCAATAAAAAAGATAGCCAATTGATTATACGTATTAACGGTGAGCAGAGAGATAAATTTGTCTCAATGTGTGAGGATATGGATACCTCCGCCGCAAGAGAAATCAGACGATTTATCAAAGAGTTCTTAACAGAAAATAAAGACGAAGATTAATGACATGAATTTTAAAGCCAGTACATTGTACTGGCTTTTTAGTATGCGTTTTCTGGTTTTACCCAAACTCCACTAAAATCGAACCATCCTAGTGCATTACATGTCGCATTTTGCAGGGCGCCACAATGCTCTTTATTCACACCTAACCAACAATGAAATAGTGGCACAATTTGATTTGATTCAACTAACTCCTTACCCAATTTCCTTGCTGGGAACTGAGCGCTCTTATCTTGTCGCCATTCATCCACCAGAGAACACCATTGCTCAAACTGCCCTTCACTACTCATATCACTTATATTGCTATAGTTCATCAACCAACCTGCCAACGCATCATCTCTATCCGTACCAATTCCCATTGGTTTTAACCAGAGGTCTACGTTACTCACGTCTTCTAGATAGTGATGGTACTTTTTAAATACCACTGTAATACCATCCTTACTGAGCAGCTTCGCTATCGCCTTTGCTAATGACGGGAATATAGGATGTTGCGAATGATAAGCCACCGTCACACTTTGTTTAGAGGGTGGCAATACTTTATCGCCACCGAGTGCTGAATGTTGCCAACCAGGCTTTAATCCGTAAGCGGGCAGTAAACCAAGATCTAAAATGGTCTCTTCGGGCAATAGGCGGAAGAGATTAAATGCACTTAACGTGGAGCAGAAATATTTGGCCCAATTATCCTCTTTCGCTAGTCCACGTTTACGGTTCAATAATAAGTAGGTACAGCCAGGGTCCAACTTCACTTCATCGTCGCTCGATGTTTTCGCTTTTATTGGGTTACTTAAACTCGGAACGACCATACTTGAATACACTTGGTCTATGACCCAAACTTCGACAACATCAACTAACGGCCTATAACCAAAATAATTATCAAATGCCTCAAGCACCAAACGTTTCTCATCATTTAGTTTTACCTTATAAGGTCCAGTACCTATCGGTAGGAGATCAAAGCCTTCCGACATCCATTCTGCGGGCGGCATTATCTTTGCGTTTGACTCTGCTAGCAATAGAGGGAAATGCCAGTCAGGTGCCGATAAGCGGATGGTTATGACCCATGGTTTTGGCGAATATACGTCAATAATATGGTCAAACAACACGTTAGGGTAAACGTCGCGTTTAGGTTTCTTATCTTTCTTCTCCACATTACAAGACAAAGCAGCGACTGAATCAACGACATGACCGATTTGCAACAAATCGCCATTATGAAAGCGCACACCAGGCCGGAGGTAAAAGCGCCAGTTTTTCCCATCATTTGATTCCCAAGTATGGGCAACGTCCGGTTGTAATTGGTCATTTTCGTCTAGCTTGGTTAAACCACTAAAAATCTGACGCATAATATTCTGTTCAGAGCGCCTGTGAGGCTTGGTAGGGTTAAGCATAGACAGTTGGCGATAGTATGGTAAACGAACATACTGCAGCCCTTTATTGTGGGTTACACCTAGATAATCTTCGATTACTTTAGCAAGCTTGCCAGCGTCTTTGTTTAGAACAGAGAAGGCTTGTTCTATTCTTCCTTCTTCCAGATATTTTTTGGCTAAATTTTCGCTAACATCTTGCTGATTACGCTTGAAGATTATTCTAGAAAGATTCCCTCGCCCTGCCGCTGGATGCCATTCTATCCAGCCCTCGCCTGCCATTTTATTTAAGACAATTCGTGCGTTGCGTCGAGTACAGAATAAGATCGAGACTATTTCATCCAACTGTATGGCACTATCTTGACCTTTGAAGTACTCAAATAGGGATTCAAACTGTGTTCTTAGTCTCGGACTGCTCATAAAGAGGAAATCTCACTTGTTGTTGTTCTTTAAAAATACTGTGGTAAATTTCCTTATTTTATCACAGCCAAAAAACATAGGTAAACTATTCCCATGTAATACCAATAGCTTGAGATACCATTATCAGTTGTAACTCATTGTCCAACTTAATCGACCATTTGCACTCTCCAGCATTGGCGAGTATTACATTTGCCCCTTTTCCGATAAGCTGGATAGCATCAATTTGTGCTTGCATAGTGACCATTTGTTCGCCGTTTACACGTACAACCAACTCATGTTGAGTTGCGATAATTTTTCCGCCAGAGAATTCAATCAACATTTTGGGCTCTCTTGTGTTTCATCACCGCTATCGTCAGTCTACTTGTGCAGACCAAACGACCTCGCTCATCAACAATATTGATTTGCCATACCTGAGTACTCGCGCCGATGTGAATCGGCTTCGCTTTGCCAATGACCATACCTTTACGCATCGACCTTATATGGTTTGCATTTATATCTAAGCCAACGCAATAGTATTCGTCACTTACACTAAAATTAGCGGCGACTGACCCCAGCGTTTCTGCCAACACTACCGAGGCTCCGCCATGTAACATACCCAGAGGTTGGTGGGTAAAATCGCAGACGGGCATGGACGCACAAATGCAATCTTCACCTATTTCAGTGTATTCGATTTGTAGATGTTCAATCAGTGTGTTCTTAGAACTCGCATTAAGCGTATCTAATGTGATCGCTTTTTTCCAAATGGACATTGAAGATCCTTTATTGGTAATTGAACCGCAGTGATAAGAGCTGCTATTATTCAATTATATTAGTCATCGTATTAGGACGTTATACGTGAATGGATTACAAAAAGCATTACTTTCGAGCATAACTTTAACGCTTGTTGCTTGTAGCTCTTCCCCGACTGGGCGCCATCAAATAGTCATGTTTTCAGATCAACAAATGAATAGTATGGGTACTCAATCATTTGAATCATTAAAGAAAGAACAAAAGATCAGTAAAGACAAAAAAACCAATGATTATGTGCAGTGCGTAACCAACGCTATTTTGCCGTATGTCGCGAAGCAAGAAGGCTTTTCAGAGTGGGAGGTTGTTGTCTTTGATAGTGAGCAGGTCAACGCGTTCGCATTACCTGGTGGGAAAATAGGCGTGTACACTGGATTATTAAAAGTGGCCGAGAATCAGGACCAGCTTGCCACGGTAATTGGACACGAAATTGCGCATGTACTTGCCGAGCATAGTAACGAGAGAATGTCTCAAGCTCAGTTGGCTAATGTTGGGCTTCAGGTAACCAACGCTACATTGAATGATTCAGAGTATCAAGGACTCGCAATGGCCGCGCTTGGATTGGGTGTTCAATATGGTGTTCTTCTTCCGTATGGCAGAACTCAAGAGTCAGAAGCCGATATAGTCGGCTTAGAATTAATGGCAAACGCTGGCTTTGACCCATACCAAAGCATAGACCTCTGGAGAAATATGGCAAAAGCCTCCGGTGGCAACCAACCACCAGAACTGCTATCCACTCACCCCTCTCATAGTACTCGAATCGAAGATCTTAATGCGAAAGCAAATACGCTCAGTAAATCGACAGCTCAACGGCCCCAATGCAAGATGTCGTTATAGCGGCACAAGATAAAAACCATCATTCATTTTTATAAAGCCACAATAATCGCTTTTATAAAAAACGATTACGTGGATAATACAAACAAAACTTAATAACCACGGTAAATACCCTATGTCTACAGAAGCTACTATGCTTGAACGCTGCGAATCAAAATGTGAGCTTTGCGCTGCAGAATCCACACTCACTCCATACGTTGTTGCTCCTCACTCGCACGTAACTGTTGATCATGCAATTATGATATGTGACACATGTACTGGACAGATTGACGATCCAGCAACCGTTGATGCTAACCACTGGCGCTGTTTGAACGACAGCATGTGGAGCCAAGTACCACCGGTTCAAGTGATGGCTTGGCGTCAACTTAAAAACCTTTCTTCTACGGAAGGATGGGCAATGGACCTGCTTGATATGATGTATCTTGAAGAAGACGTTGCGAAGTGGGCTGAGATCGGCATGGATGATGACGATGAAAAACCACGCGATATTAACGGCGTCGAGCTTAAAAAAGGTGACGACGTAACGGTAACTAAAGACCTCCCTGTTAAGGGGACTAACCAAGTCATCAAACAAGGTACCGTTATACGTGGTATAAGCCTTAGCGACGATCCCAAGTTGGTTTCTGGTAAAGCAAACGGTCAATCTATGTATGTAATTACCGAGTTCTGCCGCAAAAAATAAGATGTTATTTTGAGCAATAAAAAAGGCGCTGATTTTGAAGTGACCCCATAAAGTTGGACATTTCATTTAGCGCCTTTTTTATACCTAGAAAACTTAAGAACACACTTCCCATTTCTTGCGCATATTGCTTATTGTGATTCTAGGGACTTGATGGATACTTCCATAATCTTCTTTACAAATCATGACCTCTAGCACTATGTTGAGCTCCTTCGCCATGTCTCGGTAAGGTTGCATCTCCCAACGCTGTACGAAGGTGTTAGAAACAACGACAGAGTGTCCATTCAGCAAAGCCTTTCGCACCTCAGATTGACACCAGTTGTGTGCCTGTGAGAGTTTTTTCGCATCAAAGGAATAGTCTCCCCCTTTCTCAACAAAAAACATGTCTGTCTCTATGTGCTGAATAGGAGAACCGTATTGCTCTATGATCCGCTTCGCTAGCGTGCTTTTACCTGATCCAGGCAAACCACGTATAAGAATTAATTTAGTGATCACTTGACTGTCGGCTGGTTAAAATTATGTCGAATGTTTTAGCATATTTCATTCAGTGTCACCAGCTACCTTGGTTTTCCAGTTGCGTGTTGCGTTTGCGATTAACAGCAAAAAGCCCCAAGTACGTCGTGTACTTAGGGCTTATAACTATTTACTTTAGGTCACAGGAAAATACATACCTGCGTGTTAATCATACGTTTTAACGCATGATACCCAAATCTTTTTGCATATGGCTAGAGAGGTCACTTGAGTAGTACGTAGACTCGACTTCGTTGCTTACAAAAAGAATATCTAAAATATGAGCAATCAATCCTTTGATATTAACCGCGTAGGTTTTTTTGTCCGTAGAGGTTGGAACAATAAGTGTATTCGCGTGCATTACTTGAGCCATGATAGCCTCTCTAAATTAATTGTGATTGCTGTTTCTATGTAAGAGATTTTAGGCTGTTTTTTGGCATAGTATAAATGACAATAATTGCACATTCAGATTAGTTATTCTAATGAAACAACAATTTAACAACTTCATCGAGAATAAATTCATTTTTTTTGATTATTGGTCGCATATTACGCAGAATACCTGCATATTTAGAAAATATGACTCTATATACGCCTTTGGATTTAACAAATAAATTACATAATATAACCAGAATATCCATCGATTCCGCCAACTATGGGTTAATTAATTTGATGCAAATATTTCAAGTTATTCACAATGTATATCGGTTCAACATATTCGATTGACCATCCACAATGAAGCGCAATCTCGGCGCAATAAAAAAGGAGCCTAAAGCTCCTTTTTTTACATTCCAGTAAGAGGGACATAATAGACGAGTATTGACCACGCCCCAACCCACCCTAATATAACTAGAGTATCGATCCAGTCAGTATTCCACATACACAGCTCTCCGCTTGCTAATGATTAAACTGAGCTACGAACTTACGAAATCATAGCTAACCATTAATAAGCAAAATCAATGCCATAGATTAGTAATTAATCAATTTATGTAATTGCTTAACAACGTTATCGAGCCTATCTGGTTGAGATTTAAGCAGTTCAATAAAGCAGTCTGCCATTGATAATTGTGTGACCTCACCTGCGTCTTCCATATTCATAAATGCGGTAAAGCCCTCTTTCCCTTTCATTGTGTAGGCGGAAGAGGTACCGCAATAGATAGTCTCATCTTCGACCTCTTTCCAACCACCATCGGCTGACTTGATGTTAAGGTTCGTGACTCTAGACCCTTTTATAGCCGTAAAATCATAAATAAAATCAAGATTATAGCAATAGGGATAGCTGCCCGTACCTGTCCCACTAACACCATTACTAAGTGCATTGTTTATCGCCCCCTCTAGTACCAGTGCGAGGTACTTACCTTTTAGATGGTATACCCCAATTGGCACGGCAAATGGCAATAGTTTTCCGGCAATATCTGCTACAGAAATAGGGCCGGGACTAAGAGAGGTTCTTACACCACCAGCGTTATGCATTCCGAACTCTACCGAATAACCAGCGTTGCTCATTGCATGATAAAAAGATTCGGCGACTAAAGGCACGATGTCACTGCCTCCTATTTCATCCGGAATTCTGACATGCCGAAGCGGTGTTGTTACTCTCCCGATAATCGTTTGTTGCAGTGCTCTCACTTGAGGGATGTATTTGTCTTGAAGAATACTCTGTACCGATGGCGCTTTCTTACAAATCACCACATTAGGGTTGTCCCTGAGACAACTTTGAGCTCTTTTATGCAGATAGTCGGTGTTTACTTCTGACAAACTCGCATCGATACAAAGCCTACGACCCAGCAGAAGTTCGTTACAACCTACAAAACGACTTACTGTCCCATCGACTTCAAAGTCAATCTCACAATGCCCTATCGCCTGAGCATGCAGCCCAGAATGAACAATTCGCGTTTGATTGACTGTCACACCGTAATCACCATTGTTTTCTAATCCAATGGAAGAGAAGTCTCCTTGTAGTGTATGAGAGTGCCCCCCTATGATTATTGCTATTCCGTCTACTTCCTTAGCGAGCTTTAAATCAACGTCTATACCAAGGTGGCTCAACAAAATTATCTTATTTATCCCATTTCGTCTGATCGCTAAAACCGTGTTCTGAACCGTTTCAAACGTATTAGCAAAAGGGGTGTCTGCATCGGGATTTGAGATGTCGGCCATCTGGTCCATGGATACGCCAAAAATGGCAACAAGCTCTCCTTGAACTTCTTTGGTTATCCAATGCGCGGTTTTAAATGGTTCGTTATACGAAACGAGATTGGGCTTGTTGTTAAGCGAATGCGTTTTTGCTTTGATTCTTTCGATATATCCCAATTTCCTGCGAGAATTGGGAAGTTGATTCTATCTAGAAATTCAGCAACGGGCTGATTTCCCATGTCCAATTCATGATTACCAAGCGCCATCGCATCTATATTTAGCGCATTTAATAGATCCGCATTGGCTTTCCCTTTGAATAGAGAAAAAAAGAGTGTGCCCTGAAAGCAGTCTCCGGCATGGAAAAACATAAACTCTCTATTGGTTTCGAGTGCTATCTGTCGTAATTCATCAGCACGCGTGGCAATACGTGCAAATCCACCGTTACTAACGTAAGGCGAAATGACTTGATTATCTAACTTAAGGTTAAGTTGAAGTGACTGTGGCTCGAAATAAGAGTGGGTATCGTTAATATGTGCCAACATCAATCGAATTGGTTTATTTTTTTTCGTCATAGTTTCTATATCTACCTTTCATACCCTTGTATGGTAAACCTTCTTCTATGACATTGTAATGAATTCTTAAAAAGTCATTACCTTGAAGCAAAGTATCGACGAAAACATTTGGTCATTCTCTTTATTATCAAGCTATTATAACTAGACAATGGTTATATTCAGGCATTAATCAGTATCGTCGTGTAAGCTTAGTATAAAGAGGGAGATGATAATGCAAATACAAAGTATAGAGATCTCTGGATTTAGAGGAATTAGGCGGCTTTCGCTTTCATTCGACGAACTAACCACACTTATTGGAGAAAATACTTGGGGTAAATCGTCCCTTCTTGATGCGTTATCTGTCGCCCTTCCTTCCGAACCAGAGTTATATCAGTTCGAGATGCAAGACTTTCATG
>LLEJ01000044.1_pt1 | contig 16313 bp, 12 predicted proteins | sample 595831 | NCBI WGS metagenome assembly LLEJ01 (sample SAMN02919310, study PRJNA255460) | bioreactor metagenome | biome: chemostat; feature: culture 2011_10.1; material: sediment; isolation source: day101 10degC chemostat 2011 inoculated with Wadden Sea sediment taken from... | place: Germany: Bremen... | reverse complement strand
TCGTTAAACTGGCGAAGTGCGTTGGTGGTAGGCATCGCTATTCCAATCAGCTACGGTGCCGCGCTAGGGTTGGACTTGGCGTTCGGTTACTCGATTAATCGCGTCACCTTGTTTGCTTTGATCCTTGCACTTGGCTTAATCGTGGATGATCCCATTGCCAGCATCGATAACATCGAGCGCTATCTAAAACGAAAAGATCTTTCGCGTACGAAAGCGATCGTTTTAGCGATGGCCGAAATTCGAAGTGCTTTGCTTATGTCGACTGTCGCCATCGTAATTGTCTTTACCCCAATGTTTTTTATTACCGGCATGATGGGCCCATACATGGCGCCACTCGCATTTAATGTGCCGATAAGCGTTGTTTTCAGCACCATTGTTGCCTTTATGATAACCCCATGGTTAGCGCGTAAAATATTGCGAAGGGCAAGTGATGATGGCGCATACGATGTACAAACGACCTTATTGTATAAATGGTATAAAAAGCTACTACACCCACTGCTGAGTAATCGACGTAAAAGTTGGTTATTCTTAGGCCTTGTTGCGGTTCTCTTTGTCGGGTGCGGCTCTACTCCCTGCCTTAAGGCTTGTCCCTTTAAAGCTGCTTCCGTACGACAATAAAAATGAGTTTCAACTCGTTGTCAATATGCCCGAGCAGTCCAGTTTTGTTAGCACATCAAACGCATTGCGAGATTTCTCGGACTATCTGGTTAGCGTACCTGAGGTTGTGTCAGTTTCTGCTTTTGCAGGGGTTGCCTCTCCAATGGACTTTAACGGTATGGTTAGGCATTACTTTATGCGCAGTCAGCCTAATCAAGGTGAACTTCGTATTGTCCTTGCCGATAAAGACAGACGAGTCCAACAATCTCACGAGATAGTTACTAGGTTAAGAGATGATATCGAGCTTATTGCCGCCAAGCATTTTGCCGATATTCAGTTAGTCGAGGTCCCACCGGGCCCGCCTGTGATTGCCACCATCACGGCGGAAGTGTATGGCGAAGAGACGACCAGTTACGATGTACTCCAACAACAAGCCTTGAAAGTGGCGGAAAGATTAAAGCGAGAAGAATTTGTCTCGGAAGTTGATACCTCCATCCAAGGTAAATTTGAGACGTGGCAATTCGTCGTTGATAGAGAAAAAGCCGCTCTGTCAGGAATATCGGTATACGACATCAATGAAACGATTCGGACTGCCAATCAAGGTTTTGTATTAGGTCACCTGCAAGCTGAGCGGGAAATCAATCCTTTGCCAGTAAAGGTAAGATTGGCAAAACATAATCGTGACGATCTAAATAAATTAACCGCGCTTTATGTACGTGGGCGAGCAGGCATCGCTAAGAATGAAGTTCATGGTGCTTTGATCGATGCCCCTCAACCTTTGGTACAGGTTTCTGAATTGGGCACGTTTGTGAAACAACCGGTTGAGCAGCCTATAAACCACAAAAATTTAAAACCTGTCGTTTATGTTTACGCTGAATCGGCCGGTAGAGTACCCGGTGGAATTGTTGCCGATGTGATGTCCGATAGAGATGCAGAGACGTTAAGCGAACGAAACCCTGTCAGCTCGCGACACTATCTAAATAATGGTGCCGGTGATGGTTGGTCAGTGGAACCCGGTACCACCGTCGTTTGGAGTGGGGAAGGTGAATGGAAAATAACGGTAGATGTGTTCATTGATCTTGGCATTGCGTACGGCGCGGCGTTATTAGGCGTGTTTGTGGTTATGCTTATTCAAACCGGCCTTCCCGCGGTATCTGGTATTATTATGCTCGCGATTCCGTTAACCGTCATCGGCATCATGCCAGGATTTTGGTTGCTCAACGTGTTTAGTGACGATATCAATGGCTACCCAAATCCAGCACTCTTTACGGCAACGGCAATGATAGGAATGATCGCCTTGGCCGGTATCGTCGTGCGAAACTCACTTGTGCTGATTGAGTTTATCCAACAATCGCTCGCGGAAGGTAAAGCGCTAACCGATGCGCTTATTGAGTCTGGGGCAGTTCGTATGAGGCCTATTTTACTTACGGCAGGTACGACGCTATTAGGAAACATAGTTATTACTCTTGACCCTATTTTTAATGGTTTAGCATGGGCGATTATATTCGGTATAACAGCCTCAACCGTATTTACCTTGTTGGTCATTCCCGTGGTTTATAATCTCGCGTATCGCGATGTAAAAGGACATGGTTTACCCATTCAAGAAGAGGAAGAAGCATGAAGAAGTCAAAGATCTTATTGGGTTTAGCCCTATTCTCTATATTGGGATTACTGTTTTTATATATGGCCGGTTTTTTTTCCGAGAAGTTACCAGAGCAAGGGTTACGACACTCGGCTGATTATCCTCAAATCGAAACCGTTGCAATCATGCCGCAATCGATGCCGGTCAGTTACGAATTCACTGGCACTGTGGCGGCGGATCAAAAGGCAATTATATCTGCACGACTAACCGCTAAGGTGGCGGAAGTCCTCGTTAATGTTGGATCGGTTGTCAAGCAAGGCGATGTATTAATGAGGTTAGAAAGTCGAGACCTCGACGCAAGAGTAAAGCAAACAGAGCAAGCTTTATCATCTGCTCAGGCAATATTGAATGCGGCACGTAAAGAATATCGACGAGTAAAAGAGCTGGTTAGTAAGAAGCTTTTATCTCAATCTCAGTTTGACAAAGCAGAAAGCGATCTAAAAACGGCGCAAGCTTCATTTAAGCAAGCAGAAGCGGCAGTGGTTGAAGCCGAGACGACTTTTGGCTTTAGTATGATAACGGCGCCTTTTGATGGGCTCATTACTCAGAAGAATGCCAATATGGGGGACACGGCCTCTCCGGGTATGCAATTGTTGAGTATGTATAACCCTGAAAAGCTTCAACTACAGGTTAATATTTCAGAAGCTCAAATTAGAGATGTCCACCTTGGTTCCAGTTTGGCTTATCAGCTGCCAACGTACGATATTGAAGGAAAAGGTGATGTAGTTGAGATATCACCTGCGGCAGATAACAGCTCGCGAAGTTTTGTCGTTAAGCTAGAGATGGATACTACATCTCTGGTCTATCCGGGGGTCTATGGCAAGGTTGTATTGTCAAGCGGTGAGCAGTCGGTGCTTATTCTTCCTGAAAATACGGTATATCAAGTTGGACAATTAGATTATGTGAAAGTAATTCAAGATGGTGTTATCCACAATCGTTTGGTTCAACTTGGTGACAATAATCAGGTGAGGAAAGGGGTTTCGAGTGGTGATAATTTGGTAATAGAACCGCTAAAGTATAGGTAAAGACGAATAGAAAGATTAGGTTCTAGCAAACAATAATAAAAGAGAGAGAGGTCCGTTAACGGGCCTTTCTCTTTTTTTTATCGCTTTAATTTGTTTCGAAATGTGTTTATACGTCCAATTTTTCATTTTAAGTCAAAAATATCGTTAATTTCTAATTCTTTTATTTACTTTCGTTTGATTGCGATCAAAAATAAAAGAAGGATTACGAAATGAGGGTTCGGAAATGAAAAGTATTGTAGCTAAACATAAAAATGGTGAACACATAGGGATATATTCCGTCTGTTCGGCTCACCCGTTAGTAATAGAGGCGACGCTAAGATATGAACTTAATACTGATAACAAAGTGTTAATTGAAGCGACGTCTAATCAGGTCAATCAGTTTGGTGGCTACACGGGTATGAAACCGGCAGATTTCTACAAATTTGTAAACGAGATTGCGAAACGAGTTGGTTTCGATCAGGACCGAATAATACTTGGTGGCGATCACCTTGGCCCTAACTGCTGGCAGAAAGAACCAGCTGCAGAGGCAATGGAAAAATCGAAAGTACTAATCAGAGACTACGTAAAAGCTGGATTTACTAAGATTCATTTAGATGCGTCCATGTCTTGTGCTGATGATCCGGTTCCTTTGGACCCTGTCGTTGTCGCTCAACGAGCGGCGATTCTATGTGAGGTGGCAGAACAAGCCGCAAGTGATGAACTTAAAGAGCGTTTAACCTACGTTATCGGTACAGAAGTTCCTGTTCCTGGTGGCGAAAAAGAAGCAATTAATTCTGTGCATGTTACTACGGTAAAAGATGCAGAAAATACGGTAACAACGCATGTCGAAGCCTTCAAAGCTAGAGGCATAGAACAGGCGCTATCGAGGGTCGTTGGTATTGTTGTTCAACCTGGAGTTGAGTTCGACCATTCGAGTGTCATTCATTACAAACCTGAAGAAGCGAAAGATTTATCAACGTATATCGAAAGTACAGATTTCGTTTACGAAGCCCATTCGACGGATTATCAAACAAAAGAAGCATTTAGAGAGCTAGTGAGAGACCATTACGCCATCTTAAAAGTGGGTCCAGCCGTGACATTTGCGCTTAGAGAAGCGGTGTTTGCTTTGGCTGATATTGAAGAAGAGTTAGTGGCTTCAGAAGCGAAGAGCCATATTAAAGATGTGATTCACGAAGTACTATTAGATGACCAAACCTATTGGAAAAACTATTATAGTGAAACACACTCTAAAGCAATGGTTGATTTAAACTATAGCCTTTCAGACAGGGTACGATATTACTGGACGAATCCTAGAATAACTCGCGCAATGGATAGCCTAATTACCAATTTAGAAACGTTAGAAATACCACTTGGTATGTTAAGCCAGTACCTTCCTGAGCAGTATAAAAAAGTAGTAGCAAGTGAACTCGATTCTAATCCAAAATCACTGATGATGAGCAAGATTCAGGGTGTTCTGGATGATTACTCTTACGGGTGTAATTGATTCTAACTCTGTTAATACGTGAATAATAAAAACCCCCGTCGAACTCTGATTGACGGGGGTTTTGGTTTTATTGGAATTGGCTAACGTAAGCGTCTACCTGCTTGTGGTATTCACTATACAGTTCTCGGTAGTACTCATGTTGTGCTTGGTTAGGAATCGCCATCATATCCGGCGCTAGAGTGACGCTGTCACGTGCGATATCTTCTATGGTCGTTTTGATACTATTCTCATGACAGAAAGCCCATTTAGCTTGCATTGCAGCCCCTAGAGCGCCCGCTTCACTGGCTGCTGGAACGTTAACAATTAGTCCCGTAACATCTGCGATTATCTGCCGCCATGTTTGGCTATTCGAACCACCACCAATGAGAGAAACGGAATCAAATCTTAGGCCTGCATCAGACAATACCTCAACCCCTTTGGCGAGATTATAGGTTACGCCCTCTACGGCTGCTCTAAGCAGATTTTGTTGGGTTAGATTATCACCGGTCAAACCAAAGATTGCTCCCTTAGCCTTGGGAACATTAGGCAACCTAGCACCGGACAAATAAGGCATGACAGCGATGCCTTGTGACCCCGGTGATACAGAGGCTATCATTTGCTCGAAGGTTGAAATGTCAGTCTTCAGCAGATCTCTAAATGCGGTTGTGGCGCTTGTCACATTCATGGTACTGGCAAGAGGTAAATAACCATTTGTTGAAGAACAAAAGGCATTGAGATCAGGGTAATCGACACTCTCAATCTGTTGCTTTGTGTGCGAATAGACGGTACCTGAAGTCCCTAAGCTCATGGTTAAAAGCCCCGTACCAACATTACCGGTTCCTATGGCTGCCATCATATTATCGCCACCACCGCTGGAAACGATAACGTTTGGAGATAGGCCAAGCTCCGCTGCTAGTGATGTTCTTATCGTACCGTGCGCTGCTTGAGAAGGGATAAGCTCGGGCAATCGACATCCATCAGGTAGGCCTATCATATCGATAACCTGCTTGCTCCATGTTTTGCTGTTTGTATCTAGCAAACCAGAACCCGATGCATCTCCTGCTTCTGTCACGTAGTTACCCGTGAACCAATAGTTGATGTAATCGTGAGGTAACATAATCTTAGCTATTCTTTCGAAGTCTTGTGGTTTTTCGTTTCTTGTCCATAACAACTTCGCAATAGTAAATGCGACCGGGACGTTGATACCGATGGTTTCTGCAAAGTTAATCTTGTTTGATGATACAAATTGATTAAGCAAATCAGTTGGTTCAGTATCACACCATAGCTTGGCAGGGCGAATAACTTGGTCTTTATTATCTAAGATAACCAACCCGTGTTGTTGCCCTGACACACCAATAGCTTCAATGGATTTACGATCTACACGTCTGTTGTTTTCACCCGTATTTTCGAAGGCTTTATCCATTGCAACAACGAGCGCATCAAGCCACCAGTCTACCTGTTGTTCTTTTCTCCCATTGTCATCACTGATAAGGGGATAGGTTTCATATCCAACGCCTAAGAGTTCGCTCCTACCATCCCATATCGCTACTTTTATTCCTTGAGTTCCACAATCTATACCGATATACACCTTTTGACTCCTTGCGAATTATTTTTAAAAGAAAGCACACGAAAAGTGTGACCGATGATTTAAAATCGAAAACTTCCGTTGGTTATCGAAAGCTTTCGTTATTATACTTGAAAACAGATAGATTAATACGAAGAAAACATTCGAAAGAATATATTTGTCCGCGGTTTCGAAAGTTTCCGTGACGGGAGTAGCAAAAATGGAACAAAAGATGTTGGAGGTAATTGTTGAAAGCAATGAAAGCCTTGCAATACAAGAGTCAAACATACCGAAAGTGAGAGAAGGGTGTGTTCTCGTTAAAGTTAAATATTCAGGGTTATGCGGTTCTGATATCCCAAGAGTTTTTCATCACGGAGCACATTTTTATCCAATCACTTTGGGTCACGAGTTTTCAGGTCAAGCAGTGGAAGTCGCTGAAGACGTAGAAAGCATCCACGTAGGAGACAATATAGTCTGTGCACCGCTAGTACCTTGTTTTAAATGTGCTCGATGCAAAAACGGTGAGTATTCACTGTGTAAAGATTATAGCTTTGTCGGTTCAAGAATGCCGGGTGGTAATGCAGAGTATGTTGTCGTCCCAGAAAAAAGTTGTTTTCGACTGCCTAAGACAATTTCGTTACAACAGGGGGCGTTTTTCGAACCGGTAACGGTAGGTATTCACCCTATATTGATGGCTGGTGGTTGTAAGGGCAAAAATGTTGTTGTGATCGGTGTCGGGACAATAGGGTTGTTAGCACTTCAAACCGCTAAAGCGCTGGGCGCAAAAAGTGTCACCGCTATCGATATCAACCCAAGCAAACTGGATAAAGCCAAGTTATTGGGCGCGGATGTTTGCGTCAACTCGATTCAGACAGAATCAATCGAAGCATTCCAATCCATGACTGAATTGCATGAAAATCAACTGATTCTCGAAACAGCCGGCACGCCGATTACTGTTAAGTTGGCAACGCAGATAGCAGGACCCCGAGCCACTATCGCGCTAATTGGTACTTTGCATAAAGATCTGCACATGACTTACAAAGAATTCGAAGTCATTTTACGCAAAGAGCTAACCATTTTTGGTAGTTGGATGAACTACTCTGCGCCGTATCCCGGTAAAGAGTGGCAGGTTGCGGCGGACTTATTTGAACAGAATTTGATAAACACGGATTTGCTTACTGAAGGTGTATACAAACCGAAAGCCTTCATAGACGAAGTAACAAAATTAAATGGGCTTCCATCGGAAGGAAAAATATTACTAAGCTGGGAAGATGCGTAATGAAAAACCTAATAAACAGTAATTACTTATTAAAAGATGCACAGAAAAATGGTTACGCAATACCAGCTTTTAATGTGCATAACCTAGAAACCGTACACGTCGTTTTGGATACATGTAAGAAGCTTGAATCACCAGTAATTATCGCTGGTACGCCTGGTACTTATAGCTATGGTGGCATCCAAGAGATGATAAGTATCGTTGATTCAGCGGCACGCGTTAGAGACATGCAAGTGGTTCTTCACCTCGATCATCATCATGATTTAGATGATATGGAATTCAAAGTTCGCAGTGGCATCCGCTCGGCAATGATCGACGGCAGCGCATTATCTCTCGATCAAAATATAGAGTTAACGTCAAAAGCGGTAAAACTTTGTCACCGTTTTGGCTGTAGCGTGGAAGCGGAAATTGGTCAATTGGTTGGCCAAGAAGATGACATGATTATCGAAGTTGCCAACGACCCATATACGATTCCAGAAGATGCGTTGCGACTCGTTCGAGCAACCAATATCGATTCACTAGCCATTGCTATTGGTACTGCTCATGGGCTTTACAAAGAAAAGCCTAAGTTAGATTTTGCACGATTAGAAAAAATCGCGGCTTTGATTGATATTCCTTTGGTGCTTCACGGTGCATCGGGTGTGCCAGATGAAGATGTCAGTCGCTGCATTGATATGGGTATCTGTAAAGTAAACGTCGCAACAGAGCTGAAGATAGCTTATGCGGATGCGCTAAAACAAGTATTCATGGAAAACCCAGCCGTGAATGATCCGCGTGAGTATAACGTTAAAGCGAAGCAGGCCATGGCGGACGTCATAGAGCAAAAAATTAGAGTCTGTAGAAGCAGCGGAAGAATTTAGTCCAATTTAGTTAAAAGATCCGGAAGTAATAAGGCAATAAGATGTTAAAAAATATTAGTCCCTTGATATCACCTGACTTATTGAGAGAGTTATGCAAGATGGGCCACGGAGATGAAATCGTCATTAGCGATGCACATTTCCCTGCCTACAGCTGTAATGACTTGATATTCAGAGCCGATGGAATAGAAGTCTCCCAGTTATTGGAAGCGATTGTTCCCCTGTTTGAGCTTGATCAATATGTTGATGACAAAGTGGTAATGATGGCACCTGTCAAAGGTGATCGGTTACCAGATGGTTTAGTCGAAGAGTATGCGGATGCTCTTCCTGAAGGAACAGAGATTACCTTCATCGATAGATTTGCATTCTATGATAGAGCGCAAACCGCTACCTGTGTCGTAGTAACTGGTACTACTAGAAAATACGGCAACATAATCCTCAAAAAAGGGGTTACTCCCTTAACTTAAGCATTATTGAAATGCACGGAGGCTATGTATGACAAACACATTATTATCAATGCGCAACATTTCAAAAGCTTTCACAGGTGTTCAAGCACTAAGCAACGTCGATTTTGATCTACGTAAAGGCGAAGTGCATGCACTTATGGGGGAAAATGGTGCAGGCAAATCAACGTTAATGAAGGTACTCATCGGCGTTCATGAAGCGGATGAAGGCACCATTGAATACAAAGGAGAAAAGCGCACATTTTCTTCGGTATTAGAAGCTCAGAAAAACGGAATAAGCATGATATTCCAAGAGCTTAATCTAATACCTCACCTAACGGTGGCCGAAAATATTTTCTTTGCTCGTGAACCTTTGACGAGAGGCATCGTTAACCATAAAAAAATGGAAAAAGACGCGGCGAAATTATTAGAGATCTTTGAAATAGGGGTCAACCCTACCGATGTCGTTAATACCTTGTCGGTTGCGAAGCAGCAAATGGTCGAGATTGCAAAGGCACTTTCGTTTGATGTTGAAGTGCTGATTATGGATGAACCAACATCAGCGTTGACTGAAAAAGAGATCGAAAAACTCTTTGAGTTAGTAGAAAAGCTCAAGTCGCAAGGTGTGTGTATCGTTTATATCTCGCATCGAATGGACGAACTTAAACGTATCTGTGACCACATCACCATCTTCCGTGACGGCATGTACGTGTCTGATCATGTGTTAAGTGACATTAGCATGGACGATATTATTTCCAAGATGGTTGGGCGGTCTTTAGATAAGAAATTCCCTAAAAGAACCTCTGTTCCACAAGAAGAAATGATCATGTCGGTGATAAACGCAGAACGAAACGGCGTATTTAAACCACTGAACTTTGATCTTCGAAAGGGAGAGATTCTCGGTTTCACTGGCTTGGTTGGGGCGAAACGCACCGAACTTGCTCGTTCTATATTTGGCGCTGATCCGTTAGATGGTGGTGAAATTTATATTCACGGTCAACAGGTTTCTATTAAGTCTCCTGCGGATTCGATAAAGGCGGGTATTGCTTATCTTTCTGAAGACCGAAAGTTAAACGGTGTTGCAGTCAAAATGACCATTCGTGAAAACATTACCATGGCGTCCATGGATAAAGTGTGTAACGACTATGGTGTCATATCGACTAGCGAAGAATGTGCTGCGTCAAAAACATTCATCGACAAAATGGAAATAAAAACCCCCACTGTAGAGCAGCTTGTAAATAATCTGAGCGGCGGTAATCAGCAAAAAGTGGTCATCGGTAAGTGGTTGTTTAGAGAAGCTAAAGTAATGATATTCGATGAACCAACCCGTGGTATCGATGTAGGGGCAAAATACGCAATCTACGAATTGCTTGATGCGCTTGCCGCCGATGGAGTAGGCGTCATTATGATCTCGTCAGAACTGCCAGAAGTAATGGGTATGTCCGACCGCGTTATCGTAATGAAGGAAGGGGAAATGACAGGAATGTTAGAAACCTCAAAAACGGACCAAGAAGAAATCATGCACTATGCGACGGGCGTTAAACATATGTTCGCTCATGAATATGAGGAAGCTTAAATGACTGAAAAACAAAAACTGATGCTGCAAAAATTAGCAGCATTTGGAGGCTTGATTGCTCTGCTTATCGCCTTCACTGCAACGAACGAATATTTTTTAACTATCAATAACTTGATGACTATTGGATTGCAAACGTCAACGATCGCCTTTATGGGTATCGGTGTAACGTGTGTCATTCTAACTGGGGGAATAGACCTTAGTATTGGATCGGTGGTTGCGCTTGCTGGCGTAGCGGCTGGTATGGCGGTAAATGCGGGCATGCCTGTTTCGTTAGGGTTTGTATTTGGCGTATTTATCGGTGGATTGTGTGGTTTAACCAACGGTTTTTTTGTTACCTTTTTGAAGATACCACCTTTCATTGCAACATTGGGCATGATGATGATTGCCCGTGGTCTGGCGTTATATATCACCAACGCTGCACCCGTATCCGGTATGCCAGAATCGTTCTCTTACCTCGGTAACGGAGCACTATTTAGAGTCGTTGAAATCGGTGCAAATGGTTTCCCTATCGTTAAGTTCCCGGGTATTCCTTATCCAGTTATTTTGATGTTAGTTATTGCGGCCATGTTTACATTTGCATTAACCAAGTTACGTGTTGGTCGCTACCTATACGCAATCGGTTCAAATGAAGAAGCAGCTCGTCTTTCTGGTATCAAGACAGAGAGAGTCAAGATTTATGCCTACACGGCTTGCGGAGCATTAGCAGGACTTGCAGGTGTAGTACTCGCATCTCGATTAGTAACAGCACAACCGAATGGTGGTGTTGCTTACGAGTTGGATGCAATCGCAAGCGCCGTGGTAGGTGGAACATCACTAATGGGAGGGGTAGGTACGATACCAGGAACTCTGATTGGTGCATTTATCATGGGCGTGCTCCGTAATGGTTTGAATATGAACGGTGTTTCGTTCTTCGTTCAGCAAATCATTATCGGTAGCGTAATAATAATGACGGTGGCGTTTGATCAGCTTCGTCAAAACCCGGTTAAAAAACCAAAATCTGTACCTACAAAGAAAAATGCGCCTAACAAGGAGGGCGGTACTATGAAAAAACTCGCAATGGTAGCAATGATTGGACTTACTACAATGTTCAGCATGCCGGATGCATTTGCTAAATCTAACGAAATAGCAGTTATCGTGAAGACATCTAATTCTAACTTCTGGCAAAATGTTCGTGGCGGAGCTGAAGATGCTGAAAAAGAGTTGGGCCAATATAAAATCACGTTCCAGGGACCAGAAGCAGAAACAAACGTAGCAGAGCAAGTTAATATGGTCGATAACGCGATTAACCGTGGCGTGTCAGGCATCGTATTAGCACCTTCTGATCCAAACGCCTTGGTTCCTTCCGTTAAGAAAGCGTGGGAAGCAGGAATTCCAGTTGTATTAATTGACTCAAGTTTAGAAAATGACAAGTATTATCAAGCATTCTTAGCAACAGATAACCGCACAGCTGGTGCACTTGCTGCTAAAAAGCTGATAGCTGACCTAAAAGCATCAGGTAAAAAAGTAACGAAAGTTGCCATGATGTCATTTACTCCAGGTGCAGGCTCAGCGATTGAGCGTGACGGTGGATTCATGGATGAAGTGAAGAAAGCAGGCGCGGAAATTATCGGTCCTTTCTATTCACAAGCAGACATGGTTACTGCACTCAACCAAACTATCGACGTATTAGCGTCAAATAAAGATCTCGTCGCTATCTTTGGTTCAAATGAACCAACGGCAGTTGGCATGGGTCGTGCACTTAAGCAACAAGGTTTCGCTGGTAAAGTTGTTGCGGTTGGTTTTGACGGAAACTCTGACCTTCAATCGTTCGTAAAAGATGGCACTTTAAACGGTATCGTTGTGCAATCTTCTTACGCGATGGGTTATGAAGGCGTTAAAACAGTAAACAAGATCCTTAAAGGTGAAAAAGTTGAGAAGTTCATCGATACAGGTGTTGTTTACGTAACTAAGCAAAACATCGACACTAAAGAAGCTAAGTCAGTACTTTACTAATAACAAGTATCATTAGAAAACAAGGTGCCCCTCACCTCCAAATTTTGAGGGGCCACCTTTTCAAAAGGAATTAAACATGTCTCAATTCAAAATATCAAATAACGCAGTCGCGCAATCATCTATTCCAACGAAGGTACTAGCGAATGGAACTAAGATGCCAGCTATCGGTATGGGTACATTTGGTTCAGATAGATTTACCGCAGAAGAAGTTTCAAATGCAGTCTTAGGTGCGGCTTCTATTGGTTTTCGCTTTTTTGACTGTGCATCGGTGTATGGAAACGAAAAACTGATTGGTGATGTGTTCCAGCAGATGATGAATGGTGGCATACCAAGAGAAGAGTTGTTCATCGACTCTAAGGTTTGGAATGACCAACATGATGACGTTATTGCAGCGTGTAAACAGTCACTAGAAGATCTTCAATTAGACTATCTTGATCTCTATCTGGTGCACTGGCCTTTCTCAAATTATCATGCGCCTGGTTGCGACGGTGATTCTCGTAGCCCTGATTCAACACCGTTTATCCAAGAAAAATTCATGAATACATGGAGACAGATGGAACAACTTGTCGACATGGGTTTAGTTAAGAGTATCGGTACGTCAAACATGACACAGGCAAAAATGGAGCTTCTTTTGAGAGATGCTCGTATTAAGCCAGTCGTTAACGAATTTGAATGCCACCCACACTTCCAGCAACAAGGTTTGTACGATTATTTAGTGGCTAACGACGTATTACCCGTTGGTTTCTGTCCAATTGGTTCTCCAACACGCCCGGACAGAGACAAAACGGATAACGATACAGTAGACATTGAAGACCCGGTCATTGTTGCAGCAGCGAAACGTTTAGGGGTTCACCCTGCGGTCATATGCATCAAGTGGGCTGCTCAACGTGGCCACGTGCCTATTCCGTTCTCTGTACGTGAGAATGAATATCACACGAACCTGAAATGCATCACTGAGAATCCGTTAACCGACGAAGAGATGGATGCTATTTCCAAAAACGACAAAAACTGTCGCTTAATCAAAGGCCAAGTATTCTTGTGGGAAACCGCAAAAGGCTGGGAAGACCTTTGGGATATAGACGGCAAGATAGCAACTGAGTAGCGATAAATAATACAGGCGTGCCTTTTACGTAATATAGACAGATTAGAGTAATAAAGAGAATCGTAAAAGGCAGCCACTTTATCGACAGACAAGAGGTACAATTAATGAACGTGCTAGAAAGACAAGAAAGCATATTAGAACTTCTTGTTGCGAAAGGTCGAGTAGACGTTAAAACCTTGTTGAACTGTTTCATACGTCAGAGGTGACGATACGCGCGGATCTTAGAAGGCTTGAAAAAGAAAATAAACTAAAGCGTTTTCATGGTGGTGCTCAATCCCTTACGACGCTGCCCAACGTAATAAATCGCAGCCCAAAAGTACTAGAAAATGAAACCAAACTCGAAAATCGTTATGATCTGAATGCTTTGGCTAAACAAAGAATTGCTGAAAAGGCGGCTTCTTACGTATCGTCGGGCAATTCGATCATTATCGATAGTGGCAGCACCACGCACTTAGTTGCTAAGCAACTCGCGAAAAAAGGTGAGATAATTGCGATAACCAATAATCTTGCAGTCGCGGAAGAATTTTCAGAAGCACCTGATACTACCCTGGTTATTTGTGGTGGTACTTATCGACATAAAACGAAGTCATTGCACGGTGCGAAAACCGAGCAGTGTTTAGATGGCGTTTCTGCCGACATACTGTTTATTGGTGCCGATGGCATTGTACCAGATAAGGGAATAACGACCTTCAATGAAGGCTATACCATTAGTGCAGTGATGGCTTCATGTGCAAACGTTATTATTGCGGTCGTTGATTCAAGCAAGATGGGAAGAGTGGGGTTTAACCACGTATTGGATATAGAACTCATCGATATATTAGTGACAGACACCAATATTAATCAACAGTATTTAGATGGATTTAGAGAGAAAGGTATCGAAGTAGTCACTGTTTAATATTAAAATCCTTTGTTATCCATTGTTTTACTTGAAGTTTACACGTTAGTCTAAACGAATCATACTTGATAACCCGGTCGAATTTCTCGATCCGGGCTTTTTTTGTTATCCATCAAAAAATCTATTTTTCTTTACCTATTATCCATTTGTGCAATAATTCCGCTCGGACACAATCAAAATCAAACGAAAGACGTGCGCGAGGAAACCAAATGAATGTGCTAGAAAGACATGAACGAATTCTAGAACTTCTTAAAGAGAATGGACGAGTAGAAGTAAAAAACTTAGTCGAGTTATTTGATACCTCCGAAGTGACTGTACGAGCTGATTTACGAAAACTGGAAAAAAACAACAAACTCAAACGCTTTCATGGCGGTGCTCAGTCTTTGCAATCTCTTCCTAACAGCATCGAAAATGAACGCGAAGTCAAACTAGAAAGACGCTACAAAATCAATGCCAGCGCAAAAGAGAAAATTGCGATAACCGCTGCAAAGTACGTGGAAGCGGGCAATTCTGTCATTTTAGACAGCGGCAGCACTACGCACATCGTGGCTGAACACATTGCTGAAAAGGGTGAAATCATTGCGATTACCAATAATCTTCCAGCCGCGAGCGCATTGGCAGAAGCGCCAAATACAACCTTAGTAATATGTGGGGGGACGTATAGGGTAAAAACAAAGTCTCTGCATGGAACCAAAGCAGAGCAGTGCCTCGATGGCGTTTCAGCCGATATACTGTTTATTGGTGCCGATGGTATTGACCCTGAGAAAGGCATTACAACCTTTAATGATGGTTATACCATTAGTGCGGTAATGGCTTCCTGCGCAAAAAAAATAATTGCCGTTGTTGATTCTACAAAAATGGGGCGAGTGGGTTTTAACTCAGTGCTTGGTAACGACAAAATAGATATCCTTATTACAGATGCCGACTGTTCGGATGAATATGTTGAAGGTTTTAGAGCGAAAGGCATTGAAGTTGTTATTGCTTGATGCATTCTAAACAGATGTGCAGGTCATCATAAACCTGCCTCTTGGCAGCGCGACATAGCGCTGCTTTTTTTTGCCTCATTATCTCGCGAGGGAAATCGAAATAGGACAATGGTCACTTAGCTGGTAGCTTAAAACCTGTTGCTTGGTGTACACGTGTTGTTTGGCTTGTCTGGTGGCTAAATCTGAACTTATTACGATGTGGTCAATGAGATTTTTATATTTATAGGTTCTATTTGGGTTTCGTTTTGAACGAACAACACAGTGTGCTTCGGTTCTTCGACTGGTTAAAATAACGTGGTTTTGAATTGTTTGGGTTAAATCTTGATAAAACCAATCATTAGGAAAGGCGAGGGCGTGATTAAAATCGCCAGCCATAATAAAACTTTCTTTGTTATGCACTCGCTCTCGAAGCCAATAGTTCAGTTCAACCGCTTGCTGTTTTAAGGTCAAACACGACGATGAATTTCGATAGCTACCGCTACACCCTGCCTTTAAATGTATAGATAGCAGATGAATTTTAGGCGAAATCTCGTCTGTCGTGGGGTTCGCTTTTTTATTAATGATAGCGGCGATGTTATCGACAATAATATAGGTAGCAAATCTCAATTTGCTACTGGGTGTTTTATCCAATCTTATGTCATGTGGATCTTGTACATTAATACCATGTTTAACGGCGATACCAGTGTACTGGTTGATATCGTCGAATTGATGCTTTCTAAATAGCTTCTGTACACGGTCGGAAAGATAAATACGGTAACGACGGCTAACAACGTTCAGGATAGCTTCATTTGAATCGACTTCTTGAAAGAATAAAATAGAAGGCGATAACTGACGAAAATGAATTGCTAACATTTTGATATCTTTTGACGTACGATTTTTTGACAACGTGCTTACTT